>CEWJ01031005.1_pt1 | contig 34777 bp, 22 predicted proteins | sample 350291 | NCBI WGS metagenome assembly CEWJ01 (sample SAMEA2622923, study PRJEB7988) | marine metagenome | isolation source: saline water (ENVO:00002010), including | reverse complement strand
CAAGGGGCCGGGCCACATGATCCGCCTCGTTGTCGCCGCCGGCTACGAAGATTATCTGCAGAACAAGTTTCCCAACTACTACACGAGGCTGGAGGATCTCGAACAGGTCGCCGGCTTTGCCGACCAGTACGAAACCCCCGAGGAGTTCCTCAGCGAACTTGCACTGTTGAGCAACCTTGACACCGAGTCCAAACGCGACACGCAGCCAGACCCGGAGCAGATCCGGCTCTCGACCATTCATCAGGCCAAGGGGCTGGAGTTCGAGGTGGTGTTCGTGATGATGCTCTGCGACGGGTTGTTCCCTTCAAGCCGCGCGATCGAGAGCCCGGACGGTGAGGAGGAGGAGCGGCGGCTGTTTTACGTCGCCGTCACCCGGGCCAAGTCGGAGCTGTACCTGAGCTATCCGCTGATGCGCTTCATGCACGGCTCCGGCGGCGAGACGCTCCAGCAGCCGTCCCGCTTCCTCAACGAGATCGGCGACGACCTCGTCGAGGAGTGGAACCTGCAAAGCTTCGACCCCTACGGCTGATCCGTGTGAATAGTCAATCCCGCTTGGCCAAGCGGAGTTTTTGATCGAGCGATTGCAGTACGAAGTCGTGCTCGGAGCGGACGCCCAGTCGCTCGATCGGCTCCCAGTACAAGCGCAGCCAGAGCCGGCTCTCGATGATCGTGTGCCGTGTCACCCGGATTTCGCCTGCCTCCTCCGTTAACTCGTAGCCGGCCTTGCTGAAGGTCAGCCATTGGTTTCCCGGCAGGGTGTCGCCGGTAATTTCGAATTCCATCCGGCTTGGCTTTTGCCACGCGGTGACCTCCTGCATAATGGTGCCCTTGTCAAAATAACAGGTTCGGACACTGCCTTTGCCCTCCCCCTCGAGCGTGCAGCGGCGCGGCACCGGCAGCGCGCCGAGTTGCAGCAGGAACGGCTTGGCTCCATACATCGATTCGAACCGGCCAAGCGCCTACCAGATCCGGTCGGCCGTGGCCACGATGCGGATGCTGTCCGAGATGGTGACCGCGGCCGGGCTGGCACGCCACGGTTCCTCAGCCTTGTCGACCGCAGCGACGAGCAGTGGCGAGAGCAGCAGGAGGATCGACAGGTGTTTGCAGGAGTTGAACTCATCCTTTTTGAAAATAATCCTAGCCACGTGCACCAGCAGGCCGGCAACGATCATTGCCGCCATGGCCAGGGGCGCTGCCATCAACGCACAGAAGATTCCCTCCATGCCCATCACGATCAAAAATGACATCGCGAACACACAGCCGCCCAGCCCGCTGAGGGCGATGTGCTTGATGTTGTTGACGAGGAGACCGATGGTCAGACCGGCCACGAATGGCACTGCGATGAAGATGGCCGAACCAAGCGTGGTACGCTCCGACGCGACAAATTAGTAGCCCAGAACCATTAGCAAAGCCGAGATGCCGCTCGCCCAAAGCACCCCGCACTTCAGGCCGCTGGACTCGCCGGAGCGCTCGCTCATGGCAACCGGTCAGGGTTGGACCTTGGTTTTCTTGCGTGCCGGTTTTTTGCGCAGACGGCTGTTGAGATGCCGGTTGACGGCGTTGAGATAAGCCTTGGCACTGGCCTCGATGACGTCGGTGCTCGCGCCCTTGCCGGTGACGAGTTCGCCGTCACCAAAATCGACCTTCAAGCTGACCTCGCCCAACGCGTCCTTGCCCTGCGAAACACCGCGCAGCGAGTAATCCTTCAGGCGCCCACGCGTCTCAGTGAGCCGGTCGATCGCCTTGAGGGCGGCGTCCACCGGGCCGTCCCCCACCCCTGCATCCTCCAGCACCGTGTCCTTTTTCGCACGACCAGTGGCCGCCTTGCGAAGGCGCACGGTGGCGGTCGGTACAGTCTGGTTGCCGCTGGTGACATTGACGTATTCCATCACCCACGTCTCCGGCACCTTGGTCATCTGGCCATCGACCAGTGCGCCGAGATCGTCGTCATAGACAAATTTCTTTTTGTCGCCGACCTCCTTAAACCGGCTGAAAACATTCGTGATCTCGTCATCGGTGAGCTTGAAGCCAAGGTGCTTGAGTCGCATCGCCATCGCGGCGCGGCCGCTGTGCTTGGTCAACGGCAGCTCGGTCTTCCCCCAGCCGACGTCCTCCGGATCCATAATCTCGTATGTCTCGCGTTTCTTGATGATGCCGTCCTGATGGATGCCACTTGAGTGGGCAAACGCATTCTCACCCACGATGGCCTTGTTTCGCTGCACCACAAAACTGCTCATACGCGAGACTAGCCGCGACGACTTCACGATTTCGCCGGTCTTGATGCCGCACTTCAGGCCCTCGTAGTAATCCTCGCGCGTCTTCAACGCCATGACCAGTTCCTCCAGCGCAGCGTTACCGGCTCGTTCACCAATGCCGTTGACGGTGCACTCGATCTGCCGGGCACCATTCTCGACTGCGGCCAGTGAGTTGGCCACCGCCATGCCGAGGTCGTTGTGGCAATGGACACTGATGACCGCCTTGCCGGACTGAAACTCCGGCACCGAGTCGTGCAGGTGACCGATCAATTCGCCGAACTGGCCCGGCACCGCCCAGCCGACCGTGTCCGGGATATTGACCGTGGTGGCCCCGGCATCGACCACCGCCTGGCAGACCTCCGCGAGAAAATCCGGTTCGGTTCGGGAGCCGTCCTCGGGAGAAAACTCGACATCGGCCACAAGTTTGCGCGCACGTTTCACACCCTCCACAGCGAGCTTGATGATCTGGCTCTGCGCCTTGCCGAGTTTGAACTCGCGGTGCAGTTTGGAAGTCGCGAGAAACACATGGATGCGCCCCTTTTTGCCGGCAGGAGCCACGGCCTTGCCGGCCGCCTCGATGTCGCGCGGCACGCATCGCGCCAGCCCGGCAATGATCGGCCCCTTGATCTCCCTGGCGATGGTACTGACCGCAGTAAAATCACCATCGCTGATCACGGGAAAACCGCCCTCGATCACGTCCACCTTCAGTCGGGCCAGTTGACGGGCGACCTCGAGTTTTTCGCGAAGCGTCATCGAGGCGCCAGGGCACTGCTCACCGTCGCGGAGTGTCGTGTCAAAGATAAGGATTCGGTTCTTTTTCATGTCGTCGTTAATGCGTGGTGGTTAACAAAAAACCCCGTCGCCTTTCGGGCAGCGGGGTTTACGAACTTCATGGACACCAGTTTAAACCTCAGCCGCCTGCGCGCTTCCCAAAAGCGCCAGTCCCAGCAGCGAAAGTCGTAGGCTCAAACTTGCCATCGCGGCGCAACCTAGCGACGCCCCCCCGCCAAGTCAAAGGGTTTTTGCAGCCTTTGGAGTGCGCTTGGCCAAGCGCTTGGTTTACTCGTCGCCTTCGTCGGGGTCGCCGGTGAGGATCACGGCGGCGGCCTCGGACGGCTTGGCCTCGAAGAGCACGCTCTCCGGCCCCCAACCGGCCCAACCGGTCAGCCCGGGGGCATCCGGGTCACTATCGACAACCGCCACGCCAAGGCCGAAGTACAGATCCTTCTTCAGCTTGGCCACGCCGAGGGTTTGTGGAGAAAACCAAAACTCGTACACCGTGGTGCCGGTGCTGGGGTCGATTGTTTTTTGTTTCCGCCGCATGACGACGTTGAACGCTGCGTCGCCGGTGATCTGTTCCACAAATCCGGCGCGTTGCGGTGCGTCCTCATCGGTCAGTCGGTCCTTGTCGTAAATAAAATCGGTGGCGAGGAACGGGTCGGACAGCGCGAAGGCAAACTCGCCCAGCACCCTGCTCCGCTCGTCATTGGTGAACAACACTTTCACCGAATCACCGGCGATGGCGTCCTTGTTGGTATGGTGATGGAAGTCGTCCTCGACCTCGATCGTCAACAGGAGGCCGTCCGGGTTCCAGCCTAGACCCATCATAACCCGATGATCCTTGACCCCTTCCCACTTGCCATCTCCGACCTCTACGTACTGTGCGTAGGTGGTGTCGCCCACGATGTAGGATCCCTTTGCACGTTGACCTTTCCCCTTCACCTCGAAGCCGGGATTGGCCACCAATTCGCTCACCGGCCATTCACCGGACAGGGCATCGAGCGCACCCCTGATTGGCTTGGCCTCAAACCATTCATAATGAATGTCGATGAGGTTGGAGGATTTCAACGGGGGATCGGTGTACGGGGCGACCCTAAAAAAACGCTGGCTGTACTTGCTCGTTTTGCGATCCTTGTAAACCAGCGTCTCGGCGTCAAAGTCCAGTACCTTGATCGTGCGCCAATTGATCAGGTCCTCCGAGGCAAGGATCTGAAATTCACGCGCCTCGACCCTCATTTTCTTGTTTAGAAAGCCGTACCAACCGGGTGCCAGTGCAGTGACCTCGAGCTGGAAGTGGTTGCCGCGCTCGTAGCGTGTGAAACCGTAGTATTCCTTGAGCAGGTCGGTGACGTTCGTGTGCCCAAAGAACACCGCACCGTCCATAGACGTCTCGGCCCGCTTGTCTTTTGCATTGATATCCGCACCGTGCGCCAGCAGGAGCCTAGCGACATCCACGAATCCACCCACGGCCGCGTGGTGCAGCGCCGTCGCCTTGTCGTCATCGATGTGGCGAGCGTTCGCCCCGGCGCCAAGCAGCAACACGGCAATCTCGAGGTTGCCGTACTCGGCGGCGTAGTGGAGCGGGGTTTTACCGGTCCAGTCATCAACCTCATCCACATTCGTCCCGGCGGCGAGATGCGCCTTCACGGTGGCCACGTCGTTGCGCCAACTTGCCGCCGCCCAGAGCGGCAACTCCGGCGCAGCCTGGGCGGAGGCAATCCACCAGAGCGACAGGCTGAATAAAATATGGCTGAAAATCCTAGGCATCGGCCGCGCACCATTTATACGGACTTGGCCTAATCGGCCAGCGAAATCGCCGGATTCGGCTGGCCTTGCACCGGACTTGGCCTTGGCCTACGCTCCCGCGACTCGATTTTGAAGTTCATGAAAATTTCGACCCTTTCCGCGATATGTCTCGGCCTCACCCTTGGCATCTTTTCACCGTCAGCGCTTGGCCAAGCGGAGAACAATGCTCCCGCCACCGTCCCGGATCTGGCCCCGGTACTGGCCAAGCTCGACAGCGTGATCGCCGGCTTGGCCAAGGTCTCCGAGGACTTGGCCGAGCTGCAAAAGGCCACCGACGGGAACGCTAGGGACAAGTCGCTCAAGTCCGTCGCCAGCCAGTTGACCTACCTGAATGAAAACACCGAGGCACTCGCCAAGACTCTCTCCGGACAGGCGGCCGCCTCCGAAGCGGCCGCCGGCCTGCTGAAGGAACTGGTCGCCCTGCAGGGCGACACCGCCAAGAAGGCGGGCCAGCCTGCGGCCCCGGTAAAGTGGAAATACAAGTCCATTTTTGGCGACAGCCGCGTGGCGTTGGAGGAGGAGATGAACGCCTTCGGCAAGGAAGGGTGGGAGTTTTTTAACATCACCTCGTTCGGCCGCGGCAGCGCGGCCTTCGCACGACGCCCGGTCAAATAACTGGGACCGGCAATTTTGCCTGACCAAACGGGAATCCCCCGGTAAGTCAGGCTCGCCTCCGAATCATCAATTTTTAAAATGTCAGAATCTGCTCCAGTAATGGAATCCCTGAACAAGGCCAACAACGGCGCGGCCGCGCCGAGTGAGGGCGACGTCGCCGTCATCGACGAACTGCGCACCACCTACAACAGCATGAAGTCCGAGATGGCCAAGGTCATCGTGGGACAGGACGAGGTCGTTGAGCGACTGCTCATCGCCATCCTCTCGCGCGGCCACGCGCTGCTCATGGGAGTACCGGGGCTGGCTAAGACACTCATGGTCAACTCGCTGTCCAGGGTGATGTCGCTCGACTTCAACCGCATTCAGTTCACGCCCGACCTGATGCCGTCCGATATCACCGGCACGGATATCCTGCAGGAGACCGCCGAGGGCCGGCGGGAGTTTGAGTTCGTAAAGGGACCGATCTTCGCCAACATCATCCTCGCCGACGAAATCAACCGCACGCCGCCCAAGACGCAGTCCGCACTGCTCGAAGCCATGCAGGAACATCACGTCACCGTGTCCGGCCGCATCCTCCCGCTGCCAGAGCCGTTTTTTGTGTTGGCCACGCAGAACCCGATCGAGCAGGAAGGTACCTACGCCCTGCCGGAAGCGCAGCTCGACCGGTTCATGTTTTTTGTGGAGGTACAGTACCCCAACCGCGACGAGGAATTGCGCATTGCTCGCGAGACCACCGGCACCGCCCCGCAAACCATTGAGCCCCGGGTCAACGGAGAGCAGATTCTCAAGTATCAGGAACTGGTCGAACGCGTGCCGGTGCCAGACCACATTTACGACTTCGCGGTGGACATCGTACGTGCCACACGACCGGGCTCCGACGATGCGCCGGACTTTTGCAAAAAACTGGTCTCGTGGGGCGCCGGGCCCCGTGCCATCCAGTACCTCATCCGTGGAGCCAAGGCGCGCGCGGTGTTGCACGGCAGCTACCTTGTGAGGCAGGAGGACCTCGAGGCAGTGGCGCACCCAGTGTTGAGGCATCGCATCATCACCAATTTCCAGGCGCAGGCCGAGGGAACCGACAGCACCGTCATCGTCGAAAAGTTGCTCGATCAATTCCGCGACGCCAGTGCCTGAGGAGAGTGCGCAACCGCTGATTGAAGCCGACGTCGTCGGCCGGCTCATGGGCCAGCCGCTGCTCGCGCGGTTCCCGATGGAGGGCTCGGTGTCCGGCCACCACCGCAGCCCGCACCGCGGCTCCAGTGTCGAGTTCGCCGAGTACCGCAACTACGTGCCGGGCGATGACATCCGCCGGCTCGACTGGCGCGTGTTCGCCCGCACCGACCGCTACTATCTCAAGGAGTTCGAGGCCGAGACGAACCTCCGCTGTTACGTCGTGCTCGACTGCAGCGGCTCGATGGCGTTCGAGGGTACGCACGGCACGCGGTTCGACTACGCCAAGCGCTTGGCCGCGACGCTCAGCTACCTCGTCATCAATCAGGGCGACGCCGCCGGGCTGGTACACGTCAACGCGAACAACAACACCGAGATCCCGCCGCGCCGTAACGCCTCGCACCTGCAGTTGATTCTCGACTCGCTTAGCCAGGCGCAGCCCAAGGGCGAGACCCAACTCATTCCCCTGCTGCACGAGCTGGCCGAGAAGGCCCGCCGCCGCGCGCTGGTGATCATTTTGTCCGACTGCTTTTGTGACGGGGCCGAACTGCGTGATGCGCTGCAGCATCTGCGTTTTCAAAAACACGACCTCGCACTGTTCCACCTGCTCGACCCGCTGGAGCTGGATTTCACCTTCGACCGGCCGGTGCGCTTCGTGGACATGGAGGGCTCGCACTCAATCGTCACCGAGCCGGCCACGATCCGCGCCGAGTACCAGACGGAACTCAACCGGTTCCTCGAGCGCCTCCGCACCGATTGCCACGAGTTCAACGCCGACTACCGCCGCGTCACCACCGACCTGCCGTACGACAAGGTGCTCGCGGATTTTCTGACCGAACGCGCCGGGCGCGGCAAACGCTGACGCATGACTTTTCTCCAGCCGTTCATCCTCTGGGGACTGCCCCTCGTACTGCTGCCGGTGATCATTCACCTGATCAACCGCATGCGGCACCGGCCGAGGCAGTGGGCGGCGATGCAGTTTCTCCTCGCAGCCACGCGCAGCTCAACCAGCCATTCCAAGATCAAAAACTGGCTCATCCTCGCGATGCGCATCCTCGCCGTGCTACTGCTGTTGTTGTTCCTCTCCCGGCCGCTCGTCGGTGGCTGGCTCGGCTGGGCGATGGCTGCCGCACCGGATGCCATCCTGCTGCTCGTCGATCGCTCCGCCAGCATGGAGTCGCGCGTTGCCGGCACGGACGAGTCCCGACGCGAGTACGCGCTCAAGCTGATCGCCTCGGCCGCTGGTGAGTTCGAAAACAACAGTCACCTCATTCTAATCGACAGCGCGACGCGCAAGCCGGAGACGGTCTCGGTGGCCTCCCTCGCGGAGCTGCCCGGCACCCAGCCGACCGATACCGCCGCCGACATCCCGGCCATGCTGCAGGCCGCGCTCGATTGGCTCATCGAAAACGAGGCCGGCACCGCCGAGGTCTGGATTGCCTCCGACCTGCAGTCGAGCAATTGGCTGCCGGGCGATTCCCGCTGGGAAACACTCGTCACCGCATTCGATTCCCTCCCGCAAAAGGTCCGCATCCGGCTGCTGGCCACCACGCAGGATTCACTGCCGAACACCTCGATCTCCGTTTCCGAACTCGCGAGGGTGCAGTCCGGTGAAACGGGCGAAGTGCGGTTGGCGGTCGACCTCAAGCGCAGCGAGGCCACTGCCGACACGGCCGCCATCACCCGCACACTCAATGGCATCGCCACCGAGTTCGAGACCCGTGTCAACGGGCAGTCCACCCGTTGGCGGCATCGCGTCGAGGTGGGCGACCAGTCCGGCGGCTGGGGCAAACTCGAGCTGCCGGCCGACGGCAACCCGCGCGATAACGTGACCTATTACCGCTACAGCGACGACCACCCCCCGGCCGGGCTGGTCATCACCGAGAGTGCGCTTGGTCCACTTTGGCAGGCGGCCGCTTCGGTGGCCGACACCTCCGGCCGCAAGCCGGCCAAGCGCTTGGCTCCCGATGATTTCACCAGCTCAGACCTGCGCGACATCACGCTGGTCGTCTGGCAGGCGCCACTGCCGCAGGGCGACTCCGCCACCGCGCTCCGGCAGTTCGTCAACGAGGGCGGCCGCCTGGTTTTCTTTCCGCCCGGCGAAGCGGCCACCACAAGATTTGCCGGGCTTGGCTGGGGCGAAAAACAGGAGGCCGACGAGGAGCCGTTCAAGGTTGGCCGCTGGGACGAGGATCAGGGGCCACTGGCAAACACGGACGAGGGACTGCTCCTGCCCCTCAACCAACTCACCGCGCTGCAGCGGCAACGGGTGCTTGGCCAAGCGGCCGTGCTCGCCGCGTTCAACGACGGCCAGGCACTGCTCGCGCGTCAGGCGCTTGGCCAAGGGGAGGTTTATTTTTGCTCCACCCTGCCCCTGCTCACGTGGTCGGAGCTGGGCGGCGGCATGGTGGTCGTGCCAATGCTCCAGCGGCTGCTCGCCGCCGGCAGCGCCCGGTTGCAGCGCGACTCCGTGGCCGAGTGCGGCAAGGTCGGCGCCGGCGACCTGCAACTCGAGTGGACCTCGGTGGAAACCAGCCAGCGCGGCGACGTGCAGACGCAGGCCGGCGTCTACCAATCCGGCGACCGTTGGCTGGTCGTCAACCGGCCGGCTGCGGAAAATGAATTTGAACGCGTGGAGGACGAGGTCGTCTCCGCATTGTTCGGCGGACTGTCGTTTCAGCTCTTTCAGGCCAAGCGCGACGACACTGCGCTGCAGGGCGAGATCTGGCGCATGTTCCTGTTTTTCATGCTGCTCGCGCTGCTCGTCGAGGCATGGCTAATCCGGCCAAGGGCCGGCGTTGAGTCGGACGAGCCGACCCCGAAACCCCAACCCGCCCCCGCCGCATGAGCCAATGGTCTTTTGCAACCTCAGCCCTGATCCTCCTCGTCGGAGCGGGAGTGATGGTGCTGTCTGCCTGGCTGGGCTGGAGCAGCTGGCAGCGCAACGGTCGGCGCGGCAAGGTCGGCCTGCTGGAACTGCTGCGGTTCGCCACCGTGACCCTGCTGGCCTTCACGTTGATGCAGCCGGAATTCGTGCGGCTGATCGAGCGCACCGAACAACCGCAGGTGGCCATCCTCAATGACCTCTCCGGCAGCATGCTCACCCGCGATGTCGTGAGCACAAACGAGATCATCACGCGCAGCGAATGGCTGGAGGAACAAACCAAGCGGGAGTACTGGAAACCGCTCGAGACTGGCAGCGAAGTAATGATCGAGTCGTTTGCCGCGCCACCCGATCTCTCGGCCACCAACGCCGTCGCCCAGCCGAGGGAAATCGGCACCGACCTGACCGCCGCACTCAGCGCGTTGATTGAACAGCAGAAAAATCTCAAGGCCGTGCTGATGCTCACCGATGGCGACTGGAATCTTGGGCCGTCACCCATCGGCGTGGCCACACGATTCCGCGACCAGGAAATTCCGATCTACAGCATCGTCACCGGACAGGACCAGCCGATCGCCGACCTTTCGCTGGAGGAAGTCACCGCGCCGGCCTACGGATTGTTCGGCGAACAGATCGCCATCCCCTTCACGATCCAGAGCCATCTGCCGCGTGACGTCTCCACCGAGATCAGCCTGATGAGCAATCGCGAAGTGCTCGCCTCGAAAAAAATCACCCTGCCGGCCAACAGCCGGTTACGCGACTCGATCATGTGGTACCCGCGCGAAGTCGGGGAGTTCAACCTGAGGTTGGACTTCCCGGTCGAGGTGGACGAGGCGTTGCGGGACAACAACTCCGCCGATTTTCACATCGCCGTGCGCGTCGTGAAACTGAGCGTGCTTGTGGTCGATTCACAGCCGCGCTGGGAATACCGCTTCCTGCGCAATGCCCTCGCCCGCGACCCCGGCGTCGACCTGAACTGCGTGTTGCTCCACCCGAAAATCGCCCCCGGCGGCGGCCGCGATTATCTCTCCTCCTTCCCCGGGTCGCGCGAGATGCTCTCCCGCTACGACGTAATCTTCCTCGGCGACGTCGGTATCGGCGAACATCAGTTGAGCGAGAGCGACGCCGAGCTAATCAAGGGCCTCGTCGAGCAACAGGGCAGCGGCCTCGTTTTTATGCCCGGCCGCCGCGGCAACCACCTCTCGTTGATGAACAGCGAACTGAACGAACTCATGCCGGTCGTCCTCGACGACGAACGCCCGAAGGGCATCGGCATGAACAACGAGTCCGTGCTGACCCTCTCCAACCTTGGCCGCGGCCACCTGCTCACCCGCTTCGATGGCGACGAAATGGTCAACGACCAGATCTGGAAAATGCTCCCCGGCTTCTACTGGTCCACCGCCGTTACAAAGAGCCGGCCCGGCACGGAGGTACTCGCCGTGCATTCCGAGCTGCGAAACCAGTTCGGCCGCATCCCGCTGCTTGCCATCCGCAACGCCGGCCGAGGCAAGGTGCTGTTCATGGGCACCGACAGCGCGTGGCGATGGAGGCGCGGCGTGGAGGACAAGTTTCACTACCGGTTCTGGAGTCAGGTCGCCCGCTGGATGGCGCACAAGCGTCACCTCGCCGAGAAGGAGGGAATCCGCCTGAGTTTCACCCCTGAGACACCCAAGGTCGGCGACCGCGTTTTCATGCAGGCCACCGTCCTCGACGAGGCCGGCTTCCCGCTTGAAGACGGCGAAGTAAACGGCGAAATCATATCCCCCGGTGGACAGGGCGAACAACTCGAACTCACCGAGGTCGAGGGCGGCTGGGGCGTCTACAGCACCGAATTCCTCCCGCAGGAAGGCGGCGCGTACCAAATTAAAATCGATTCCCCTGAGCACGACCGAGAACTCGAGACCAAAATCGTCGTCTCGCTACCCAAGCGCGAAAAACTGGGTCGCCCGGCCAACCGGCCCGTGCTGGCCGAGATCGCCTCCATCACCCAGGGCGAAAGTGCCAACACCGACAACCTCGACGAGATCATCCAAAAAATCTCAGTCCTGCCCGAGCCACAACCGGCCGAACTCCGCACCCGCCTCTGGAGCAACCCCTGGTGGGGTGGAACCATCCTGCTGTTCCTCGTCATCTACTGGACCGGCCGCAAACTATCCGGCCTAATCTAACCCCGCTTGGCCAAGCGAGGGTGCGATTAGCGGTCGCGGAGTAGCCACATTTTTAGCGTCCGGTTGATGAACTCCGGTTTGTCGTGGTGCACGAAATGCCCTGCGCCCGGAACGGTCACCAGCGTCAGATCCCCGTCGAGCCATTCCCATGTCCGGTTCAGCGCGCCGTGCAACAGCGCCTTGTCATCCAGCCCGTGGATGAGCAGCACCGGCATTTTCAATCGTACCGGCTCCGAGGTGTCCTCCCTGTACGGGGGGCGTGGATAGTTGCGTTTGTAATAGTTGAGCATAGCCGCGAAGTCGGATCGCTTCATTGCCGCGATGTACTTCGCCCGTTTGGCCTCTCCCTTGACCCAACGGGTCAACCGCTCCGCGCTGAGTTTTTCGTGGGCGCCCGGTTTCTGAAAATTCCGTGCGTACTGGCTGTTGCGCTGCTGATCCGGGTTGTTGGCCAACTCACGGCTCAAACCCTTTGGATGCGGCAGGTTTAACACAACCAGGCGATCGGTCATCTCCGGTTTTGCCATGGCAAACTGCCATGCCACCATACCGCCCCAGTCGTGCCCGACGATCACCGCCTTCTTTTCGCCGGCGTCACGGATCACCGCCGCCACGTCGGAAACCAACCTTGGCATGGCGTACTGATCCAGCCCCTTCGGTTTGTCGCTCCGGTTGTAACCGCGCAAGTCCATCGCCACCACGCGGTACGTCGACTGCAGCACCTTGATCTGTTCATTCCACGAATACCAAAAGTCCGGGAAGCCGTGAATCATCACCACCAGCGGTCCCTTCTCCCCGGCCTTGGCATAATGAATCTTTACGCCGTCATTGTCGGCGTAATGATGGCTGACCTTCGCATCCGCAGCGCGGGCCACCCCGGCAACCGATAAACCAAGCGCGACCACGACAGCCAAGTGACGATGGAAAACGGAGTACATGAGGCCGAAAGGCTGTCCAGCCTCCTCATCCCGGTCAAGTTATTTGCCCGCCATCCGACCGGGGGACTTGAAAAAACAGGAGAGCCGCCGAGGATTGGGCAGGTTGAACGATCAGTGCACATCGGAGTCACGGCTTGGCCAAGCGCTTGGCCAAGTGGGGGCGTGTATTCTGCTCTGGCTAACGGCCGGATGCGGGCCAAGCGATGGGGCGTTCAAGAGCAAGGTTTTCTCCGAGGTGCACGTGCTGGGCAGCCGCGGGAATGCACCGGGGCAGTTCGTCAAGCCGCGGTCGATCGCGGTCGATCGGGACGACAATGTGTATGTCTGCGACATGACCGGGCGCATCCAGAAATTTGATCCCGACGGCAATTACCTGCTGCAGTGGCAGATGCCAGAGATCAAGCGCGGCCGACCCAAGGGCATGGCGTGCGATCACGAGGGGAACATCGTGGTGGTGGAGCCGCACTATTCGCGCATCAACCATTTCACTCCGGAGGGCCGGCTGGTTTCGCAATGGGGCGTGCACGGGCGCGACAGCGGGCAGTTGTCCTTTCCGCGAGCGGTGGCGGTCGGCGCAGATGGCTCGGCCTATGTGAGTGAATTCCAGATCGTGGAACGCGTGCAGCGGTTTCAACCCGACCGGCAGGCGGTGCTGTTCGAGGTTCGCGGCGCGGGGCATGCGAAGAGTCAATTCAATCGCGCCGAGGGTTTGTCGCTTTCTCCCTCCGGCGAATTGTTCGTCGCCGACTCGTGCAATCATCGTGTGCAGGTGTTCCGGACAGACGGCACGTTCGTTCGTGAGTTTGGCCAAGCGGGAAGTGAACGGGGAGAGTTCAGTTACCCGTACGACGTGCGCGTGGATGAGCAGGGGCGGCAGTACATTTGCGAGTTCGGCAACAGCCGCCTGACGGTGCTGGATTCGGAGGGGGAGGTGCTGGAATTGATCGGCCGACCGGGAAGTGCGCCGGGGGAATTCAACAATCCATGGAGCCTCGCGCTCGACTCGCGCGGCAACCTGTACGTGGCCGACTCGCAGAATCATCGCGTGCAAAAGCTGATCCGCCGCGAGCCGGCGGCGGAGGTTCAAGTTTCAAGTGTGAAGTTTCAAGCCGGCCAAGCTTGGCCTGATGGTTAGAGGTGAAGCGGCGGTGTTTTAGAGTCACAGCCGGCTGCATTTTTCATTTACCCCCTCACCCTGCCCTCTCCCCCCACGGGAGAGAGGGTACTTTTGGGACAAGATTGCGCGCTCCCCAGAAAGCTTGAATCTTCAATCTTCAAACTTGAGACTCCCCCGGTAGGTGAATTTACAAGTGACCCATCCTCTTTGGCTGCTGGCGTTGCCGGTGGCGCTGGCGTGGGTCAGTTGGCTTGCGTGGAAATCGGATGTTCACATCCAGCGGTGGCGGCGCGTGCTGGCTTATGGCCTGCGAGTGCTGGTGGTGACGGCGGTGGTGCTCGCCCTCGCCGGGCTCCAGTGGAAAAAACCACAGGACGGGATGAACATCTACTTCCTGATGGATCGCTCGCAAAGCGTCCCCAACGCCGAGCAACAGGCGGCCCATAGGCTGTTGACCTCGGTCGAAAAACAAAAGAGCGACAAAGCCGGGTTGATGGTGTTCGGCTCGGATGCCGGCATCGAGACTTCGCTCAGCGCAACGATGCTGGAAACGAACGTCATCCAAACAGTGGTCGGCTCGGATCGGACAGACATCGCGGGTGCGATCCGGCTGGGAACGGCAGCCTTCCCCGAGGCGGGTCAAAAACGGCTCGTGCTCTTCTCGGACGGCAACGAAAACATCGGCGACGCTGTGCAGGCGGTGATGGCGGCACGGCCGCTGGACGTGTCGGTGGATGTCGTGCCATTGAACACGCAGGGCGGCGCGGATGTGGCAGTGCAACGGCTGGCGGTGCCGGGCTCGATCAAGAAGGGCCAGCCGTTTGATGCCAAAATCTTTGCGTTATCGGACCGCGAGCAACCGGCCACGGTACGGCTGTTTCGCAACGACCAGTTGCTGGGCGAGCAATCGGTGCGCTTGGCCAAGGGCAAGAATCTGTTCAGTTTCCCCCAGTCGCTTGGCCAAGCGGGGTTTTATTCCTATGAGGTGCAGATCGAGGCAGGCGGCGATCGCGTGCCACAGAATAACCGCGCCTCCGGCTTTGCCAACGTGCGCGGTGACCCAAGCGTGTTGATCATCTCAGCCGACCCCGCGCAGGACGCGCCGCTGGCCAACGCGTTGCGCGCCACAAATCTCGAGGTCACGCTGGGCGACCTTTCAGCGCTGCCGGGGTTGCTCGCTGGGCTGCAGACATTCGACACGATTTTCCTAAGTAACATCAACGCCGGCGACCTTGGCCGGGACGCGATGCTGCTGATCGAGAGCGCGGTGCGGGACTTCGGCATGGGACTGGTCTGCATCGGGGGCGACCAGTCGTTTGCTGCGGGTGGCTACCGCAACACCCCGCTTGAGCGGACGCTGCCGGTGAGCATGGAACTCGACAGCAAAAAGGTGCTGCCGCCGGGCGCGCTGGTGTTGCTGATGCACGGCATGGAGTTCAACAATGGAAATCAGGTCGCCCGGCAGTGCGCGATCGGCGTGCTGGACGCGATGGGCCCCAACGATGAACTGGGAATAGTGTTGTGGGATGGACAGGATCGCTGGCTGTTCCCCGAGCCGCACCTGCGCAAGGTCGGCGACAAGCAGGAACTCGGCCGGCAAATCATGGGCATGAACCAGGGCGACCTGCCGTCGTTCGAAAAACTGATGACGATGGGCTACGAGGGGCTCAAGAAATCGACCGCCAGCATCAAGCACATGATCGTCTTCAGCGACGGCGACCCGGGCGGGCCAAGCGACCAGTTGATGAACAGCATGCGCGCCGACAAGATCACTGTCAGCACCGTGCTCATCGCGGGCCATGCCGGGCCGGAGACCATGATCGAGATCGCCGACAAGGGCGCCGGGCGGTTTTACAACATCACCAACCCGGCGCAGTTGCCGCAGATTTTCCTCAAGGAAACCGCTGTCATCCTCAAGACGGCGATCTACGAGGAGCCGTTTTTGCCGCAGCAACGTAGCAGCAGCGAACTGCTGGCAGGGTTCGGCGCGGGCAGCTACCCACAACTACTCGGCTACGTGGCGACCAGCGAAAAACCCCGCGCCGAGACACCGCTGCTGACCACACAAGGCGACCCGCTGCTGGCCCACTGGCAATACGGGCTGGGCCGGGCGGTGGCATTCACGTCCGACGCCAAGGCCAAGTGGGGCAGCAACTGGATCGGTTGGGGCGACTACCAAACTTTCTGGTCGCAAATCGCCAACTGGAGCCTGCGCCGTGTCGAAACCGGCGACCTCTCGGCCGATGTCGCGATCGAGCAGGGCCGCGGCATCATCAGCGTCGAAGCCATCGACACCGACGGCAATTTCCGCAACTTCCTCGACCTGCAGGCCGTGGTCGTGAATCCCAAGGGCGAACGCGAACTGGTGCCGCTCACCCAGACGGCTGCCGGCCGTTACGAGGCCGAGTTCGAAACCCGCGAGACCGGCTCGTACCTCGTTCATTTGCGCGAAATGGAACAGGGCGAGCTGCGGGCCTCACAGGTGATTGGTGCGAACCTCGACCACTCGCCGGAGTTTGCCGAGTCACAGCCGAACCTCGCACGGCTCGAGCGCCTGGCCGAAGTCGGCGGCGGCAGGCTGCTCAGTCGCGACTTCGGTGCGGACAACCCGTTCGAGCACGACCGCAGGGAGACCTTTCAGCCGGTGGACCTGTGGGAGTGGCTGCTAAAGTTCGCTGTGCTGCTGTTCCCGGTGGACGTCGGCGTGCGCCGCATCCAGATCGATCGCGAGGAGTGGTCACGCTGGATGGCAGGCCTGATGCGCGTGCTGGTTTTCTGGCGACGAAAGGAGAGTTCCAAGCGGGAGGAATCCCTCGCCTCACTCCTGGCCAAGCGCGACGAGGCGCGGGAGACATTCCGGCGCGAGCAGCCAGGCGCACCAACCGAGCCGGCCCCGGAACTGTTCCAGCCAAGCCAACCGACCAGTGACGACTCAGCCGAATCAGGCGCATCCGCCACCGCTGTGGCCGAGCCGACGACGACCGAAAACAACCCCGAGCCGGAGGGCGACTCGACCACCAGCCGCCTGCTTGAGGCCAAGCGCAAGGCGCTTCGCAAAAAGAAATAGAATGCGCCGACCGACTCCATCGCTGCAGTGTGTTGGCGTCTGGCTTCTGCTTGTCGCAGTCCTGCCCGCAACGGCCGGGGTGCGGATAAACGAGATTCACTATCGGCCAAAAAACGAATCAACCGAGGAGGAGTTTATCGAGTTGTGGAACCACGGCGAAAAAACAGTCTCCCTCGCGGGTTGGCGGCTGGATCGCGGGGTAGATTTTTCGTTCACAAACCAAGTGCTGCCGCCGGACACCGGCCTCGTCATCGCCGCGAACCCTAGGCGACTCGCAGGGCAACATCCGAATTTGAAAAAGATTGCCGGCCCTTGGAACGGGCGACTGGGCAACAACGGCGAATTGATTCGCCTGATCGATGCCTCCGGCAAAACGGTGGACAAGGTCCGGTACGCCACCGAGGGCAATTGGTCGCGCCGGGTACGCGGCCCGCTTCAGGAGGGTCATCGAGGCTGGGTTTGGCATAGCAGGCACGATGCCGGAGGGCGCTCGCTGGAGTTGCGCCAACCCGATCTGCCATCCGGCCACGGTCAAAACTGGGCAACCAGCCAAACCGACGGCGGCACGCCGGGCATAAAAAACTCGGTACACACCGATGACCTCCCGCCAATGATCCTCGAGGCAGCCCACTCCCCTTCCCTGCCGACGTCGACCGAAGGAGTGACTATTTCTGTCAGTATCGTTGACGAAAAAATCAAGGATGTGACGGCGCAACTGTACTTTCGAAACGACGGCACGGAGAAATTTGAGACTGTGGCGATGAAGCGACAAAAACAGGATCTGTTCAAGGCGTTCATCCCGCCCCGGCCGGACAGCACAGTCGTCGAATTTTTCGTCGCGGCCCTTGACTCCAGCAAAAACAAGCGCACTTGGCCTAACGCCGGGCCAGATTGTCCACGCGCACTTTATCAGGTTGCGGACAATCAACCGGGCCCGGGCAGGCCGGTGCATCGAATCATTCTCACGTCGAAGGAGCGCAGCGAGTTGGCTACCATCGGTAAGCTCCCGTGGTATCGAACCAGTGATGCTCAGATGAACGGTACATTCATCAACCACGAGGGCGGCAAAGTCTCGGTGCGATACAACGTCGGCGTCCGTCTCCGAGGGACGACCTCGCGCGCCGCCGAGCACAAAAGCAGGCAGGTGAATTTCCCAAACGATCAGCCATGGCAAAACCGGACGTCAGTCAACCTGAACGCCGTCAGCCCCCACGTTCAGGAACTTGGCAGTGCATTATTTCGGCTGGCCGGCCTACCCGCGCTCCGAGCCCGCGCCGTGCGGGTGATTGAGAACAACCAGCAGCTTGGTGGGCCGTCGCAATTTCATCATTACGTGGAGTTGGATCCTCTCAATTCAGAATATATCGGCTGGCAGTTTCCCGATGATGACAATGGGAACCTGTACAAGGGCGGCGGTCATGCTGACTTGAAATTTCTCGGAGACACGGCCGCGCCCTACGCCGAACTGCACTATTACTCCAAAAGGACAAACCGATGGCTCAATGACTACACAGACCTGATCGATTTCCTACGCGCGCTTGGGCAGGCGGATAGCCCAATGCTACCAGAGTCGCTGCCGCAGCACATGAATCTCGAAAACTGGACTCGCCACCTTGCGGTGCACGATCTACTTGGGAATGAGGAGACGAGTCTAGTTACCGGCAACCGTGGCGACTACGCTCTCTATGCAGGAGTAAATGACAGTCGCTTTATTTTTATTCCTTACGACCTTGATGGTATACTTGGTGTCAACGGTGGGGAAAAAAGCCCTCTGCTAAGAGTTAGGTCAAACACTTCACTTAACCAATTACTGAAGCATCCAATAGTAGCTGCTAGCTACTGGCGGCAACTAGAAGCATTGGCTAACTCTGTATTCAAGCCAAAAAACTTTTCACTAACAGTTGATCAGTTGACCGGCGATTATCTTCCTGTTGAAGAACGCAATCGCATCAAAACATTCGCGACTGATCGAAGAGCGTTCGCACTATCACAAATACCGAAAACCTTCTCGTTGAAAAACCTTTTACCCAAGCAAGGTGAATGGTTTATTTCGAATTCATCAGAGATCGAGTTGTCAGGCGTAGCAAATGCTTCCAATACAGCTAAAATACGAGTCAATGGACAATTCGCACAACTAAAAGGACCTTTAGCCGAATGGAATTCCAAAGTAATCCTAAATCAAGGACTGAATCAAGTGCTAATCCAAGCATACGATGATAACGGTTTAGAAACACAGAATGAATATGTCCCAATTTGGCACGGCGCCAACCCAATTGCAAATATTCACGATTCTATCGAAAACGAAACAACATGGACTGCTAAGAAACCCCTCCTAATCACTAAGCCGTTACTTGTAAAAAAAGATGCAAAGCTAATAATCGAACCTGGCACAACTATATGCTTCTCTCCAAACGCATATTTACAAATAGCTGGACAGTTAATTGCAAATGGCGAACCTGAGAAACGAATTCAGTTTTTGGGCTTGCCTCAGGAAGAACGCCCTTGGGGTGGAATTCGGTTTATAAACGCAACTAAACCAAATCGGCTTCAGCACATTGATTTTCATCGAACCAGCTCATCCGCTATAGCTATTACAAACTCAGTTCTGGAAATAACTAATGCTAAATGGCACCAAACCAAGACAAATATAATTAGTTTTAGAGATGCTTCTCTCAAAGTTTATAACAGTGTTTTTCCAACCTTAGAACATAGTGAGCATGTCACAGGCTTTGGAATTCTAAAAGGAGGGGAATTATTGTTTAAAGGCTGTGAATTCGGGCAAACCAGCGGTAGCAATGATGTGATGGACATCAGTGGAGGAAAAAGACCCGGGCCAATACTGGAGCTTTACGAAAGTGTTTTTCTCGGAGGTAACGACGACGGGCTTGATCTTGATGGTATGGATGCATTTGTGGATGACTGTATTTTTAGCAATTTCGACAACGCAAAACGACTTGGCTACTTTTCTGCCGCTATAGCAACGGGCAAACCTAAGCCTGAGGCTGGAGTCTGGCTAAATGTTCAAGCACGCGGTAATAACAAAGATATTAAACCATACCGAGTTAGGGTGAACAACAACGGCCAATTCACTGACCCTAACTTAAATCAAAGTATTTATGCTAGCAAATTAGACATCTCAGAAATCGAGGATACCCTAACAGAAAAATACATTTCGAACTTCAATAACATAGAAAAAGTTATAGTTAAAACAGACGAATCATACATTACGGTTACCAGAAGTATTTTTCATAAAAACGACTATCATATATTGCTAAAAGAAGACGCTAGATTATTTTCAGAAAACAATACTTTTTTAACAAGCTGGTACGGAGCTATCGCATTTGATGAACCGAGGCATGATGTCGAACTGCCTAAAGGAGCTTTGCTTTCAGGAAATATATTTCATGATAACCCGTTAGACCTTATACATCTTAATCAAATTTGGCTGGATAACAGCTGGGTTTGGCTCCATGTATTCGACTCTATAATCAGGCCCACTCATATCTGGTTCGGCCAACGTAACATCGAAGCAAATCCACTACTAAATTATCCGCCAGGGGATGTTTCGTTAAGCCACGGTTCACCAGCGATCGGCAACGGCCCTAATGGACTTGATATGGGGGCAAAAGTCCCTGGAGGAGCCTCTATTTCCGGAGAGCCGGCTGCTTTAACCCGCGCGTCAAGTGCATTGTTGGTAATCGGTGGTCCAGGCATTACCCATTACCGATACCGTATCAACAACGGAGCCCTTAGCGACGATTATCCGGTCAGCGAACCTATCAGTATGACTGGGCTTGCACCTGGAGAATATTGCGTACAAGTCATCGGCAGAAACGCCGCCGGTCGATGGCAATATTTATCCAATGCTACCCACTCAAAAAGATGGCGTGTAAATCCAAAACTTAGTCGAATTCAGATCAACGAATTGCTTGCTTGGCCAAATGGCGACAGCCTTGATCAGGTCGAGTTACTAAATAGCAGCGCCAATGCTACCCAGCTTGGTGGATTCAGTCTTTCAGACAATCCTGCCAAGCCACGAAAATTCGTGTTTCCCGAAAACACTTCGATTGAATCCGACAGTTTTCTTGTTATTAAAAGCACTAATGAAGGAGGTATGGACTTCCGACTGGATAAAAACGGAGAGGGCCTTTGGTTTTATGATGCAGAAGGGAGTTTGATCGACTCAGTTGTGTTTGGTAAGCAGATCGAAGGATTATCCATTGGACGTTTTGGCCGCGATGGAAAATGGACACTTACCTATCCAACCCTTGGAAAGGAAAACCAGATAGCACCTCTTGGTCAATTTCAAGATATTCGACTTGCCGGCTGGTCTACCAATCCGCTGGTCGGTGAAAATGACCAAATAATCATAAAAAACAGTGGGAAGCGACCTGTTAACCTGGAGGGCTTGGGAATCACTAATAAGCCAATTGGCCAACCCAACGCGTTTACTTTCCCTTCCCTATACTTCATCGATGGCAGTGAGCAACTCATCATAAAGAGCAACCAGCTTGGCTTTAAACTAGCGTCAAGCCAAGGTGAGTTGGCTCTGAAAAATCCGGCTGGAAAATGGATCGATCACTTTGTATATGGCCCCCAACCCTATGGCCACGAAGAGATTATTCCTGAAAACACTAAGCTCAAAAAAAATACAATAATTTTAGATTTTAAAATATCCCAAGAACAATTTCAAATTATGTGGGAATCAAAGATCGGCCAAATATTCCGCATACTATCTAAACAAAAATTGTCCAAAGGTCCTTGGCATCAAGAGGCTATTCTGGTTGCTCCTCATGGCCCAAAAACGCAGTTCAAATATAATTTGAATAACAAGATAAAATTCTTCCTTGTTGAACAGATTGATTAAATTAGATAACCAACGATCATTTTACCGAATGATCCCGAACTTTGGAATCATCATCACGCTATTCTGGTCCGTGTTTGCTCGAACTGAAGATTTATCAATCAGTGAAATCATGCCAGTCAACCGTTCAACGCTTACCGATGAAGACGGGGATTTTTCCGACTGGATTGAGATATACAACCCAACCGATAAAGATGTTAATCTGCTTAATTACGGGCTATCGGACGAATCCGTAAATCCATTCAAGTGGCGCTTCCCGGAACACGTGCTCGGGCCGGGAGAGCGCACGCTGGTGTTTGCTTCGGGAAAGGATCGGCGGTCGACCCGGCTCCGGCCAAAAACGATTGAGTCAGGCCTGCCATTGACTATCCCCGGGCTGTCGCTCTGGCTCGACGCAAGCGACGAAAGTTCGTTGGTCATGGATAACACAGGCGCCGTTAGACGGTGGACATCCAAAACGGAACAGCCGCCAAAACTCGCCCCAGCCAAGCACCAACCGATCAACCCCGGCTCCGTGGCCGGTCTAAGGTTTTGGCTGGATTCCTCCGACAAAAAATTGCTGCAAATTGAAAAAGGCCGCCTAACGCGGTGGCTCGACAAAAGCGACGACTCCCGGCACGCGGAACAGTCGCGTTTTCTCTCACGGCCCAACGTTTTCGAGCTACCCAGCGGTCCGCCACTGATTGTGTTAGACGGAAAGGATGATCACCTGCAGTTCGAACGGCTCGAAAATATCCGAAGCGTTTTTTGGGTGATAGCCGAGCACAAAAAATCATCGCTCGGCTATCGGCTGCTGCTCGGCGATTTCGAGAAATACCATTTTGCCCGCGCGATGAACGGCTCGATGTTTCACGACTCCCGGTATTCCGTTGGCCGCGAGGGCCGAGCTTGGATCGATGGAGCCGAGGTTGATCCATTCCACACGCCATTGCCCATCGGACGGCTGGGCCTTGTGACCAGCATCAGCAACAAGCCGGGCGTAGCCTCGAACCTTGGCTCGGATCGATTTCTGCCGGGACGCAGTTGGCACGGACGCATTGCCGAGGTGCTGCTGTTTGACCGCGCACTCGACGAGACCACCCGAATCGGCATCGAGCAATACCTCGTCGACAAGTGGGGGCTCGCGGATCAGCACGGGCCTTTGACCGGCGACACCGCCAGTCAGACAAATATCGCCGGCCGGCCAGTCCGTGTGATCGATCCGCTCAGCGGCCGGCCGTTTCTCCGCTTCGACGGACTCGACGATGTACTCGTGACGCGGCGGCGGATGGCTATACAAACAGTTTTCGCCGTGGCCCGCGAGGCAGGCCACGCCACCAAGTCGCATAACGCTCTGGTGGGCGACTTTAAATTCAGCCACTTCAACCGCGGCGGCGACCGGCTGGTTTACTACCCCAAGGGCCACTTCGCCGGGGAGGACACCGTAGTACGACTAGACGGACGGACGATCGACCCTGTCGTGACGCGCCTGCCGGAGAACCTGTTTCAACTCACCAGCACATCGCCAACCCCAATGCCGCTCAGCCTGATCGGTTCCGACCGGCTGGTGCCCGATCGAAACTGGCACGGCAACATCGGCGAACTACTGGCATTCAACCGTGAACTGGACTCAGCAGAGATCGCAACTGTCGAGGCCTGGCTGAATGCCAAGTGGGAATTGCCGGCAATCCATTGGCACACGAATTTCAAGGTCAGTAGCGGGGAGACTATTTGGCTGACACAGCCGCTTGGCCAAGCCGCCTCGGTGGTCTGGGTGCCGCCCTGCCCTCCCGACTCGTCGCTTGGCCAAGCCCCGGGCATCCACGGCAACTTTCATTTCGCCGATCCCACTCCCGGTCTGGCCAACACCACGCCGCACGCATTCGGATGGCTCGAGGCTCCGCGCTTAGCCAAGCCGACCGGCCGATACGCGGAGGCGCTCGACCTGGCACTCGAGGCGCCCGACAAAAACAGCACGCTGCGCTTCACTCTCGACGGCTCCGAGCCCGATGCCGGGGCAACGCTTTACGCCGGACCAATCCGCCTAACCAAGCCAACCGTGGTGCGGGCACGGGCGTTTCGCGATGGCTTCCTACCGGGGCCAATCGTGACCGGCAGTTATTTCGTCGGCGAAAAAACCGCGTTTCCCATCGCGTCGATCTCGACCGATCCCGACAACCTGTTCGACCACGACCGGGGCATCTACACCGAGGGCCGGGACTACCTCAACGGCACGCCAGAACCAGTGTACAACTTCAAGCGCGAGTGGGAACGGCCGGCCTATTTTGAGTGGTTCGAGCCCGGCGAATCGCTGGGTCTCGGGCGCAAAATCGGGCTGCGTATCCACGGTGGCTGGACGCGGCATTACTACCAGAAATCGCTCCGACTCTACGCCCGGCCGCGCTACGGCGAGGCGACCTTCCATCATCGGTTTTTTCCCGATCTCAAATTAAGCAAGTTTCGGCGCCTCATCCTTCGAAACGCCGGCAACGGCTGGAAGACGGCGTTCATACGGGATGCAGTGGGCCAAGATTTGACCGCCCGGATGGGATTTGAGTTTCAGGCCTGGCGCCCGACAGTCGTTTATCTCAACGGTCAATTCTGGGGCATCCACAATTTGCGAGAGAGAATCGACAGCCACTATCTATCATCGCACACCGGATATCACGAATCGGAGATCGACCTACTGCAACACACAGTTAAATCCGGCGACATGAAACACTGGCAACAAGTCAACGAGATCGTCAATTTATGGAAAACACTTGAGTCTGAGGAACGCATCGCCCGGCTCGAGGCCATGGTCGATATCGACAACCTGATGGACTACATCATTCTTGAGGTATTCCTCGACAATACCGACTGGCCACGTAACAACGTTCGTCAATGGCGGCCGCGCACTGCGGATGGGCGGTGGCGCTGGATTCCTTATGACCTCGACGGCATCCTAGGCACAGCCGGTCACAATGCCTCTTTCAACACTCTGCACCGCAGTGTCCTGCATTTACCCGGTCACTCGCCGGACTTTATCCGTGTGCTGCAAAAGCTGCTCACCCACCCGCGTTATCGACAGCGGTTCATTCATCGCTTTGCCATGCACATGCAGGGCAACCTCAGCGCAGAACGCATCCTCCACGCGGTGCAGGCCAAGCAAACTGCACTCGAGCCGGAGATGACACGGCACATCCTTCGCTGGCGGAAGGACGTCGATGCCATCGCACAGGGCGAAAAGGAAGGGAATTGGTCGCTGCCGTTGTGGGACATTTACGACTGGCACGAACAGGTGCGCAAGCTGCGCGACTTCGCCTCCAGCCGGCACGAACATGTATGGAGTCATTTACGCAAAGCATTCCTGCTCGATAAACCTGCGATATTGACCCTCGCCGATCCGGATTCACGAATCCACTCTGCCGAGATTGAGGGGGTGCCGATAAAAAAAACCGGCGGTGTGTGGTCGGCGCGCCTGTTTACCGGCCAGCCAATGCAACTCACCATACAACCGCATGACGGCTGGGAGATCGCAGGCTGGAAAAACGACAACGCTCCGGGCCCGGATCGGCTGTTCACATTAAAAACAGACACAGCGCTCCGGCCGCAATTCGCCGAACGCAGCCAGTTTCGGATTACCTCCGTTGAGCAATCAGACGACGGAGCAATGCAGATTGTGTACGAGCAGTTAGGGACAAAAGCCCACAGAGTGGAGGTGTCCGCAAATCTCACAGACTGGACACTCGCACAGGAACTGCCCGCTGCGCTTGGCCAAGCGGATCAAACCTTTCGCATCAAGATCGACAGCAACCGCCCGGCCTGTTTTTTTCGGATCGTCGCTTTTCCGTGATTGCGCCGATTTTTCGTTGCGCCAGAAGGATGACGGGGCTTGAATCCTGCCCGGCAACGTACCCGGCGATGCAACATAACCCAGCCAACTTTTCCCGAACACTTCTGGCCGCCTTTGCCGCCGCCATTGCGCTTGGACAAGCCGGCTGCGGCTCGAAGAAGCCGGAGCCCAAACCTCCTCCAGTAGCCAAGCCGGCAACACCGCCAAAGGTGGAAACACGCACCCTGCACGAACTGGCCGCCTCCGATGACAACGCGGCCCTGCTCAAGCAACTCCAGCTTGGCCAAGCGGCGGATGCGTTGGACAACCTTGGCCAAACGGCGCTGCACGTGGCGGCCATAAACGGCAAGGCAGAAAACCTCGAAACGCTGCTGACCTACAAGGCAGACATCCATGCCAAGACCGCGAAGGAAAAAATCGACGCGCTCCATCTAGCCTGTGCGCACGGCAGCGTGGAAGCGGCAAAGCTGCTGCTGGCCCATGGTGCGAATCCTAAATCCTCGGCGCCGAACGGATGGACTCCACTCCACTCATCCGCCGTCAATGGACAAGACGCTATCGTCCGGCTGTTTCACGAACTGGGCAATGATCTCAGCCCGATGTGCACCGACGGCACACCCCTAGACTTCGCCCGAATTCACAAGAAGACCACCACTGAGGCGTTACTCAATTCGCTCGGTGCAAAAAAAGGAGCCACTCTTTCGGTTCATCTCGCCGCTCTACACGGCGATATGGATGCGCTTAAAAGCTGGCTTAGCAACCGCGCTAATGTTCATTTTCGCGAAAGTAAGCATCAGGCAACACCTTTGCACTGGGCCGCCGAAGCGGATCAACTCGAGGCGGCAAAACTCTTACTTAATAAGGGCGCTAGAATAATTAGTCGAACAGACGGAGGCTGGACGCCGCTTCACTCTGCGGCTTCAAAAGGCAGTACTAATGTAATAGCCATGCTAATAAAGCGCCGCGTGCCTATAAACTCAATCAGCCAAACCGGAACTCCGCTCGACCTTGCTATAGGTTACAAACGAGACAACGCAGCAACAATGATCCGCGACAAGGGCGGCCGCGAAGGCTGGCAGGTCTCCATTCACATGGCCGCGGCCAAGGGCAAGGCCGTTGCTGTCCAGTCTTTCCTCCAACGGGGCGTGAAAGTCGACGCCGTGGATTCACTCCACCGCAGCACCCCATTGCACTGGGCCGCCGGCGCCGGCAAGGTCAACACAATGGAAATGTTGATCGCCCGCGGTGCAACGGTCGATGCCCGGAGCGAGAGCGACGCCACCCCGCTGCATCAGGCCGTGTTGCGGGACCGACCCGAAGCCGTGAAGCTGCTTCTCAACAGTAATGCGAACGTCAACCTGAAGAACAAGTCCGGATACACGCCACTCGACTACGCCACCGCCAACAAACGAACGGAAATCACCCAACTCCTCAAGTCAGCCGGCGCCCTCTCCGGCAAGGCACTTTGAGCTTGGGAAACCAGCGGACTCGCGGGCTTGTCCCTCCAAAGCCCGGCCTAAAATGGAGGGACGAGCCCGCGAGTCCGGAATCAAATCGGGGCGTTGGCGATCGTGTTGATGACGTGGTCGATTTGCTCGGTGGACAGCTCCGGATAGATCGGAATGCTCAACACCTCATCCGCCATCTTTTCGCAAATCGGCAATCTCGCCTCAACGCCGGCCAAGTTTGAAAAACATTCCTGCCGGTGCAACGGCACCGGGTAGTAGATTGCCGAGCCAATCTGATTCGCGGCCAAGTGTTCCATGAGAGCGTCCCGTTTTCCGTTGGTCACGCGAATGGTGAACTGGTTCCACGTGTGCGTCCGGCCCGACATCTCCGAGGGCAGTAGCAGACGCCCTTCCCGAACAGGAGTGCTCTCCGACAAGCGCTCAAGATACGTTGCCGCGTTGGCACGACGCTTGGCGATGTATACTGGCAGGTGGCCGAGCTTGGCGCGGAGCAGTGCCGCCTGCAGCGGATCGAGGCGAAAGTTGCCACCAATCGCTTTGTGATAATATTTCGGTGCCCCTCCGTGAACACGCAGGATTCGCACACGCTCAGCGAGGGCATCGTCGTTGGTGGTTATCATGCCACCGTCGCCGAAGCCGCCGAGGTTCTTGGACGGAAAAAAACTGAACGCACAGAGGTCGCCCATCGTGCCGGCTTTTTTTTCACCGAACTGCGTGCCCATCGACTGGGCGGCGTCCTCGAGCACCATCAGGTCGTGCGCACTGGCCAGGCGTTGCACGGCGTCCATGTCGGCCGCCTGCCCGAACAGGTGCACCGGGATGATCGCCTTGGTTTTGTCGGTAACACGCCTCGCGGCGTTCTCGAGGTCGAGGTTGAAATCGTCGTCCAGCGAATCGATGAACACCGGGATCGCGCCGGTTCGTGAGACAGAACCGGCCGTGGCGAAAAACGTGAACGACGGACAGAGCACCTCGTCGCCAGGACCAATACCGAGCGCCATCAGCGAGAGCAGCAGCGCATCGGTGCCGGAGCTGACGCCGATCGCGTGCGTGGCTCCAACGCCCGCAGCAACCTGCCGCTCGAACTCCGTCACCTCCGGACCAAGGATAAATTGAGACGAGTCGAGCACCCGCGCAAAGGTGTCCTTCAACTCCGCGGCGAGTGGCTGGTTTTGCTGGTTGAGGTCCAGCAGGGGGACATGGATCGGTTCTCCCATGGCGCGGGAGTATTTGCCGTCGCTTGGCCAAGCGCAAGACGCATTGCCGTTGACTTGGCCAAGCGAAGGGCCGAGCCTTTGCGGAACCGATCATGAAACCAATTTCTGCTCTCTTTCTATTCACGCTCGGGACTGCGCTTGGCCAAGTGGCCGAACCGGCCAAACTCAAGCTGCACTGGGCCAAGAATTACCTGACGATCAGTGGGGATCATCTGCCCGGCGGTGAGATGAAAATCCACTATCTCGAGGCATATTGCCGGGCCAACTCGCAGACGACTGACTGGAGCAAACACACGGTGGTGGGCCACAAGACGCGCATGATTTACCGCAGCGCCGATGGCTCCCAGTTAAAACTGCACTGCGTGGTCAGCGACGGGGTGGCGGTGGAACACGTCATCACCGCCACCCATGACGAGGTCGACTTTCGGCTCACCGCCCACAACCCAACCAACAAACGCTCAGAGGCGCACTGGGCACAGCCGTGCATCCGGGTGGGGAAATTCACCGGCACAGGTGCGGACACCACGCCGGACAAGTACGCCTACGTCAAAAAGAGCTTCATCTATCTCGATGGCAAACGCGCGATGATGCCGACGCAGGGCTGGGCCACCGAGGCACGCTACATCCCCGGGCAGGTCTGGGCCGGACCGGGCGTGCCAAGGGCGGACGTCAATCCGCGGCCACTACACCCTGCCGTGACCAGCAACGGTTTGATCGGCTGCTACAGCGCGGACGGCTCGATGATTTTTGCCACCGCATTCGAGCCGTATCAGGAATTGTTTCAGGGCGTGATCCGCTGTCTGCACAGTGATTTTCGGCTGGGCGGCCTCAAGCCGGGCGAACGACTTGAGATTCGGGGCAAGATTTACATCGTCAAAAACGACGAGAAGGCGCTGCTCAAGCGGTACAACCGGGATTTTCCAACCCACAAGGAGTTGCACCGAAAGAAAAAATGACTCAGGGCGCCAGTTTTCAGCCGGTGACAGCTTGACTCGGGAATGAAGGCGGCCGACAGTTGTTGCGGCCCATGCCGGAATTGTCATCCGACAGACAACCCCTTTCAGCCAAGGAAAAGCGCGAACTCGATATCGAAATCGACTTTCTATCGGGACTCGTCAAGCGCGACCCAGCCTACATCGAGGCGCTGCAACTGCTGGGCGACAACTACACCAAGCGCGGCTGCTTCAACGACGGATTAAAGATCGACGAGCACCTCTCAAAACTGCTCCCGGACGACTCGATGGTTTTTTACAACCTCGCCTGCAGCTATTCGCTCACCGATCGCATCGACGAGTCCATCACCGCGCTCAACAAGGCGGTGCACCTCGGCTACGAAGACTCCAAGTGGATGGACACCGACCCGGACCTGAACAAGGTGCGAACCGATCCCCGCTACCAGTCGATCCGCCATCAGTTGAAGAAAAAACACACCACCTGAAACCGGGCGATTCCCGATGAATGTCACCCATAACGGGAAGTCGAAACATTACCGTACGGTGTGGTTTGACAAGGCCCGAAACCGGGTGGAGCTGATCGAGCAACGCCTGCTTCCCCATCAGTTCAAAATCGTCTCCACCATCGACTATGTCGAAACGGCGCGTGCCATCACCGACATGGTCGTGCGCGGTGCGGGCGCGATCGGTGCCACCGCCGCCTACGGCCTGGCACAGGGCGCCTGGGCGTTTCGTGGTCGAGGGTTGAAGGGTTTCGAGAAGCACTTGGCCAAGGTTTACCGAACACTGGCCGAGGCCCGGCCCACCGCCGTTGACCCGGTCAACGCCATGCGCTGGATGCTGGCAAACATAACCGGCGTGACAGTGGCCGAGCGGCAGGAGCGGGCCTTGGCCATGGCCGAACAATTTGCTGACGACGATGCCGCCCATTGCCAGGCGCTTGGCCAAGTGGGCGAGCCGTTGATTCACGACGGCGCGCGCGTGCTGACCCATTGCAACGCCGGCTGGCTGGCGTTCGTCGATCACGGTTCCGCCACCGCGCCGATTTACGCCGCTCAGGCCAAGGGCAAATCACTGCACGTGTTTTGCGACGAGACCCGTCCCCGCTCACAGGGGGCCATCCTCACCGCGTGGGAGTTGGCGCAGCAGGGCATCCCGCACGACATCATCGCCGACAATGCCGCCGGGCACCTGATGCAGCGCGGCGAGATCGACCTCGTCATCGTCGGCAGTGACCGCACGCTTGGCCGCACCGGCGAGGTCGCCAACAAAATCGGCACCTACACCAAGGCGGTTCTGGCCAAGCGCCACGCCATCCCGTTTTACGTCGCCATCCCGCTCTCGACGATCGACTGGGAACTCGAGTCCGGACTGGACATCCCAATCGAGGAACGCGACGAGGACGAAGTGCTTCGCGCTTGGGGCATCACCGAAGGGGGCCGGAGGCAGTCCGTGCGCGTGGGCAACCCCGGCAGCACCGCACGCAACCCGGCCTTCGACGTCACGCCACCAGAGTTGATCACGGGCATCATCACGCCACCGGGCATCTTCAAGCCCCGCCATCTTTGGAAAAACAGGGCCAAGCTTGGCTTTTCCGGCAAAGCCTGACATTCCCCGGGAACGATTCGCTTCCGTTGCGCACCGGCGACATCAGGTGTAGATTCGCCCTCGGATTTTTGAAATGATAACAACACGCACCCTCCTTATCGCGGCCATGACGACTGTAGGCCTGGCCCTCACCCAGCCTGTCTCGGCTGAGCACCATCACGAACACATCGCAATGAGCACCGAGAAAAAGCTCATCAACATCGAGTTGGATGTGTTGCTTGAAAAATTCGCGGAACTCACCAAGCGCGTTCACCAACTGGATCTCGAGCGAATTTCAATGGAGGCGGAAATTGACTTTGAGTCCAACGAAGCCGAGCAGGCCGAAATCTCCCGGCACGTGAAACGGATCAGCGTGTTACAGGATCGATTGGAGGAAAAACGACACCAAACACGGGATAAGATACATGAACTGAGTCATCGACTCGCCGAAGTTCACGGCGAAGATGAAGGCCACGAAGAGGAGGAAGCGCATTCAGAGGCAGAGGCACTCGAGGAAGAAATCCACCACCTGCGTCAGGAAATTGAAGACCTGCGCGAAGCCGGGAAGCTTGACCGCGCGGAACAACTGCAACACAGGGCGGAGGAACTCATGGAGCATCTCGCCAAGCAGGAACACCGTCGTCGCGGAGGCCGCGGCGAACGGGAGGAGTTACGCCAGCACTTCGAGCATTTGCAGGCCGAGCGCCGGGAGGCACGCGCACATCTCGAGGAGTTGATCGTTGCCTTGAAGCGGGTTGAGGGCGATGGCGAAGAGGCCAAGGCCAAGCGCCACCGACTGGAAGACCGCGCCGCCGAGGTGAAGGCGCATCTCAACGAACTCAACAAACAGCTTGAGGAACTTGAGGCCACCCACCGGGAACGGCGCGAGGATAAGGAATAACCGGCGGACTATTTTTCGCCCTCAATCGCCTTGGCGAGCCGTTGAATGTCCCCGCCGAGACGGAGACGAGTCATCTTGGAATTCAGTTTCTCGCTCAACGAGGCACACAACTCGAGGAAACAGTCCGTACCCGGTTCGTCCTGAATGTTGTGACCTGAGAAATCCTTGAAACATTCCTGCCTCAACTCGGTGAGTTGATCCTGCAACACCTGCAGTTTGTCCAAATCTTCGATCCCGCCACCTGCATCCAGATTCATTTGTTGCCGTTCGATGTCGATCACTCGACGGACATACTCGTCGATTTTGTTATCCTTCAGGCGTTCCTGCCGTTTTCGAAACCATTGATACCCGAAAAAACCGGCAGCCAAAAACGAGACAATGAACGACCGCATGTTCTCCCACATTTCAACGATATCAGGATCAAGCAACGTCCTCGACTCCGGCTCGTACACCCATCTCGCCCCCTCGTGCACCGGGAAGAACGGCTTCGAGTTGGCGAACGATTTCCCCTGCTCGAACAGTTCCTGCAACTTGTTTTCCCGCTGAAACGTTGAACTCAGCACCTCCTCCGTCACCCGCTCGACCAGTCCACCCTCAAGTTCGCTGCTCGTGATCAGGTGCGCCCCGGTGGCCACGGTTTGGATGGTGTCGCGGGGAACGGGGTTGCCCTCAAATTGATAGACACCTCGCGGCACGGAAAACGGCGTTAAATGAAGCTCCATCGCCGCCAACGCCTCATGATTCGGAATACTTAAAAATCGAATCTTCCCGGACTTGGCCAACGCACGAAACACATTTGCCTGCATCCCTACCGTGATGACCGCCGCATCCAGTTCCCCCCTCTCAAACGCCTCGACCAGTCCTGTGTAGGTTAAGTTCGTGTGAAGCTCGCCCACACCGATCTCGAGGGTCTCCATCAACATCCGGGCCATCGGGTAATCACCAGAGAGTTTCACCCCAAGATTAACACGCTTCCCCTTAAAATCCATCAGCGATTCGATGCCGCTCCCCTCCCGGACCGCAATGTGCAGCGGCTGTGAATACAGGTTGGCCACAAACGCCACCTGCTCGAGTCCGGCCGCATCGATCTTCCTCGATTCACCCTGCAACAGCTCCGGTTCGAATCGTTTCAACCCCTCGTAGGCGCCCGGCTGGAACAACGCAAAATCCGCCTTCCCCTCGGCCACCAGCTTCAGGTTTTCCAGCGTCCCCTCCGTCGTCCGCACCTCCGACTTTCGGCCAAGCCGGGTCAGCGCCTTTTGCAGGCTCAATGCCAGCGGCCGATAGAGGCCCTGCTCCGGCCCTCCCGCGATGATAATCGTCCGGTTCATCCCCACCATACCAATCACGAGCTGGGATAGCGGTATGCAAATCAACAATCCCAGCAGGCAGACAGTGATCCATTTACGATTCATCGCTTTGAAATATAGGGAGGCAGCCTATCGCTTGGCTAAGCGGGAGACAAGGATCGGCGCCTGGCAAGGCGATATTTTTTTATGGTCGCCTTGGCCAAGCTCACCGACATTGGGGGCGTGACGGAGACAGCCCTGAGAGGCGCAAGCGTGCTGGTGCTGGAGGACGAACTGCTGCTGAGAAAACAGGTGGCGGCCGTGCTCGAGCAACACGAGGCGGACGTGACCGCCGTTGGCACCGTCGACGAGGCGCGCCGGATGATCGCCTCCCTACCGTTCGACTTCGCGCTGCTCGACGTCAACCTGCCCGACGGGCTGGGCACTGACCTGCTCAGCGATGGGGTCTTTTCCCCCAACACAGCCGTGGTCGTCTGCACCGCCGAGGGCGGCGTGCAGGGCGCGGTCGAGGCCATCCGCAACGGCGCACAGGATTACCTGCAAAAACCGGTCGACCCCAGCGTGCTGCCAATGATCCTCCAGCGCGCCAAGGCCAGCCGCCAGTCCGCCCGCCTCGCCGAGCATGAACGCCGCAACCCCGCCGCGACCGGCGAACAGATTTTTTTCGGCGACGCGCTGTTCGGTTTTCGTCAGCAACTCGACAAAATCATCGCCGCGGACGAGCGGCTCGGCACGGACCTTTCCCCGGTGTTGATCGAGGGCGAAACCGGCACCGGCAAAACCAGCATTGCCCGCTGGCTGCACCACCACGGCCCTCGCGCCGCCGGTCCGCTGGTCGAGGTCAACTGCCCCGCACTGCCGGAGAGTCTCGCCGAGTCGGAACTGTTTGGCCACGAGCGCGGTGCATTCACCGATGCCAAATCGGCGCGCATGGGCCTGTTCGAGGCGGCCAAGGGCGGCACGCTGTTCCTCGACGAACTGTCCAGCCTATCGCTTGGCCTGCAGGCCAAGGTGCTCAAGGCGATCGAGGACCGGCGCATCCGGCTACTGGGCGGCAACCGGGAGATCGACGTCGACGTCCGCATCATCGCCGCCAGCAACCGCGACCTTGGCCAAGCGGTAGAGGCGGGTGAATTTCGCAACGACCTCCATCACCGGCTCAGTTTGTTCCGACTCGTCATCCCTCCGCTGCGCGATCGCGGAAACGACATCCTGAAACTCGCCGATCACCTGCTGACACAGCTCTGCCAACGTCACCGCGTTGCGCCGAAGCCGATCAGTGTCGCCGGTCGGGCGCGGCTGCTGGGCCATGCGTGGCACGGAAACGTCCGCGAACTCAGCCACGAACTGGAGCGAACGATCGTGTTCGAGGACGGGGACGAATGGGAATTCGCCGCCCTGCCGGATGGCAGCGAACCGGTCACCTCAGACGGATCGACTGACGGGTTGCTCAAAGCCGGATTTGAATTTCCGCCGGAGGGTTTTTCACTCGAGGGCACCATCAACGAAATCATCCAACGCGCCATCGACCAATCAGGAGGCAACGTCTCCGCCGCCGCCCGCCTCCTCGGCGTCCCCCGCGACTACATCCGCTACCGCCAAAAAAACACGGGGAAGTAACGGCAATCCAACTACCGGTTCAACTGACGCAGCACATATTTACCGAGCAGGTCAGTCTCGAGGTTGACCGGATCTCCGACCTTCCGGGTGCGGAGGTTGGTCACCTTCCGCGTGTGCGGGATGATCCACACGGCAAAGCCGCGCTTGCATAGCTTCGCCACAGTGAGGCTGATGCCGTCCACCGCCACCGAGCCTTTCGGCACAAAACCACTCATCAACGCCGGCGGCGTGTGCACATCCAGCAG
>CEWJ01007179.1_pt1 | contig 34895 bp, 24 predicted proteins | sample 350291 | NCBI WGS metagenome assembly CEWJ01 (sample SAMEA2622923, study PRJEB7988) | marine metagenome | isolation source: saline water (ENVO:00002010), including | reverse complement strand
TTGCGAAACACAGCTGGTCACGGTAAAGGATAACATTGATTTGCCAGTAATCACTGCATTTCGCCTGCTTGCCGGACAGCTCAAGGCCGCCGGCGCGAATAACCCCATTTTATTAAAAGACTGTCTGTCGTTTAACGAAACGCAGCTAGAACCCAACGTCGCACTGCTTCGTGCTGCAGTGACGATAGGTTCGCTACTGTGCGACGGCATCGGCGACGCTATTCTCGTTCGGGGCGAGAGTGGGGCCGGGCAGTCACTGCGCTTGGCCTACAACATTTTGCAGGCGGCAGGCTGTCGCTCATTCAAGACCGACTATGTCGCGTGCCCAAGCTGCGGGCGCACATTGTTTGACCTGCAGGAAGTCACCGCGCGAATCAAGACCCGCACCGATCATCTAAAGGGCGTGAAAATCGCGATCATGGGCTGCATCGTGAACGGTCCGGGAGAGATGGCTGATGCCGATTTCGGCTATGTGGGCGGAGCTCCGGGCAAAATTAATCTTTACGTCGGCAAGACAGCTGTACGTATGAACATCCCCGAGGCCGAAGCGGTAGAGAGCCTTGTCGATCTGATCCGAGAGCACGGCAAGTGGGTCGAGCCCGCAGCCGAGCCTGTTCCTAACTGATGACCAGCCACACCGCCAAGTTGACGCCGAAGCAGGCGGAAGCGTTGCGCGGTATTTTGGCCAAGCGCGACTTCGAGTCGGCAGAGGTACCACACGCGGTTTTCAGCTACAAGCGACCCAAGCTGGCGGTCACGTGGTACAAAAGTGGCAAGCTGCTGATTCAGGGTAAGGGCACGCAGGAATTTGTCGAGTTCACCCTCGAGCCCGAGGTGCTTGGCCAAGCGGCGTTTTCGGATTCACTCGACACTCAACCGGAACAACTCGAGCCGCGCCTTGGCGTCGATGAGAGCGGCAAGGGCGATTTTTTTGGGCCGCTGGTGGTCGCCGGCGTGTACGTCAACGAGCCGGTCGCTCGCGCACTGGACGGCTTGGGCGTGAAGGATTCCAAGGCGATCACGAGCGACAAAAAAATCGCCGCCTTGGCCAAAGGCATCCGAAAAACGCCCGACTGCGTGTACTCCGTCGTGCCGATCGGCAACGCCTCGTACAACCGGCTGCACCAAAAGATGCGCAACGTGAACAAAATCCTCGCCTGGGGACACGCTCGTGTAATCGAAAACCTGCTTGGCCAACGCGACCGGATGAACCCCGCGCCGCTGCGAGCGATCAGCGACCAATTTGCCCGCAGAAAGGCCACCATCCAAAGTGCGCTGATGGAAGAGGGCCGCCAGCTTGAACTAGTGCAGATGCACAAGGCCGAGTCCGACATCGCAGTGGCGGCGGCATCGATCCTCGCGCGCGAAGTATTCGTGCAGCGATTGGCCGCGCTTGGCCGGGAGTTCGATCTCGAGCTGCCCAAGGGCGCGTCGTCAAAGGTGGACGCCGCCGGAGCGGCGTTCCTCAAAAAACACGGCATGGACAAACTTGGCCAAGCGGCCAAGCTGCACTTCCGCACCACTCAAAAAATTCAGGCCGATTTGCTCTGAGCGATGCCGTTGACCAAGCGGACTCGCTGGCTCGTCCCTCCAAATTCGCGATTGGCCAAACGCGGTTGAGTTCCCTATTCGATGGGTTGGAGGAGATCCTGCTGGATGAAGTTCCGGTTGTCGGTGAGGGCCCGGTGGAGGGCGTAGCGGATGTTGCCGAGCTTGTCGACGGTACTCATAGGTTGGCCATCGGTTGTCTCGATATCCGCCGCAAGGGCCTTGACCGTATCAAGCATCATTTGTGTGGCGGAGACTTCGCCGAAGTGTTGAATAAGATGCTCGGCGTCCTTTTTCAACGCCGGGATATCGCGCTCAACGATGGCCTCTTTTTCGTTGGCCAACAGGTTGTCGCGCAGGGAAATCAGGTTGCCGAACAGGTCGCCGCCGGTGCGTGAATCTTTCACAAGGCCGACCGCGCCGGTGGCTTCGGTGTTTTCGCCGGGGATGGCAGGCGTAACGGAGAAGCCGCTGCCGAGTTGCTCGACGCCGACTTCACTCGTGCCGCGGTAGTTCACCTCGGTGATTTTTCCATCGGCATCCTTCTTGGCCTCGAACGGTTCGGACTTGGCCTGTTCGCCTCCGAATAAAAATCCGCCCTCCTCGGTCTTGCGATTCGCGATGGTGACGCCTTCCTCAAGCAATTCGTCCACTTTTCCGGCTGCCTCGTTCAACGCCTCGGGCGTTGCCTCGGCAGCTTTCTCGGCAATCTCGCCGGCCTGACTTTGGACGATTTGCAGATCGTTGAGCGCCTGCTCGTTGGCCTCCACCTGAACCTTGAGATCGGCCGCCTTGGTTCCGTCCAGCTCGAGGCTTTTCATGGCGATGCTGGACGGGCTCTCGGCCCGGCTGACTTCATCAACCGGAGCGGTGCGCTGCACGCCGCCCACGCCCTCGACCGCTGCCGCTCGTGCTGCCTTGGCCGCTGCCACACGGGATGCCGTGGAAGGTTTGCTGGTGCCGACTCTGGATATTCTCCCTGCCATCGCTCTTTAGTTTACGGATTTAATGGCTAAACCTTAAGAAAACTGACTTGCCACTAGGCCAAGGGCAACCCTTTTTTTCGCTTGGCCAAGTTTATTCAGCCACGATCTGCAGGATGCCCCCAACCGGGTCGCGACCGTTTGAGGGGGTGGCGACAAGCGGAAGCAGGTAAAGCTCGCCCTCGGCATCCTCACCGAAGCTAGCAATCTGGTAGACCGTTCCCTTCTGCTGGTGAATGGTGCCGTGCTCGGTCGCCTTCCCGTTCTTTTGGCGGACGGCAAAGATCAGGCCGGTGGCAAAGTCGCCGTAAATGTACGAGCCCTGCAACGCAGGGATAGCCTTGCCCCGGTAAACGTAGCCACCGGTGATGCTGACGCCGTAGCCGTGCCCGGGAAATTTACTCTCCTTCTCGAGGCCGGCGTGGTGGGCGTACTCGATGACCGGATCGATCCAGTCGCCCTTGGCCGGGCCTTCCTCCTTGAACTTGTGGAACGACTCGCGAATGTTCCAGCCATAATTGCCGCCCTTGGTGATGAGGTTGACTTCCTCCCATTTGTTCTGCCCGACATCCGCTGCCCACAAGTCGCCGGTCTTGCGGTCGATGCTCATGCGCCAGACGTTGCGCAAACCGTAGGCCCAGATTTCCTTGCGCGTGTTGTCCTTGCGATCGGCGAACGGATTGTCGGCCGGGATGCCGTACTGCAGATTGCCGGAGCGGCTATCAACATCGATGCGCAAAATCTTACCGAGCAGGTTGTTGAGGTTCTGCGCGTTGTCGTGCGGGTCGTTGGCTTTGCCGCCGTCACCGGAGCTAATGTAGAGTTTGCCGTCCTTGCCAAACAACATAACCCCACCGTTGTGATTCCAATACGGTTGAGGGAACTCCAGCAGGATGCGCTCCGATTTCATGTCCGCCTTGTTTTTGTCGGACTTGGAAACGGTGAACTCACTCACCACGCTGCGCTTGGGGTCCTGCTGGGAATAGTAGACGTAAAATTTCTGGTTCGACTTGAAGTTCGGGTGAAACGCCAGCCCAAGCAGACCCTCCTCATTCTCGACCCACGGCTTGCGGTCGTTGATGTTGAAGAACTCAATCCGTTCCTTGCCCGACTTGGCCTTGGGCAGGATTACAATCCCGCCGCCCTGCTCGATGCAGAACAGCCGGCCGGAGCCATCCGGGGCGGCCTCCAGCCAGAGCGGCCGGTTCAATTCCAAACCCTCCCATACCGGCTTCAGCCCTACCTTGGGAAGTTCCGCTTGTGCCGTGGCCAAGCCGATTGCCAGCGACAGTCCTACCGAAAAAAGACGCAAATGCATGGCCGCTAGTAAACGGCCTGCCCCCGCGAAAGTCAACCAAGGGAAATAGACGGTTATAAAGATCTGTAACTGACCATCTTTTGATTCTGGCAAGTCGATACGCGACACTTTGCCCTAAGAAATTATTTCTCTCGCTGTGGATATTCGGTAAAGGTTCGATTAGATAAAGTATTCGACCTGCAATCTTTGCTGGCAATGACTCCAGTTCCTTCCGGGCGTACCGCAAATAACCAAGTAACATCAAACTTCAAAACGGCAAAATCAGCCTTAACCTTACATCTGCCAGCTGGCCAGACGTAAAAAGTTGAAATAATATGTCAGGTTTTTCGTCTGATTGACGTTCTTCAATCGATGGCGCTTTCGGAACAGGGTATTTTGCAGCGGCTCATGAGCCAGCGGGATCGCATTTCTGCGGCCGCCTGGCTGGTCGTGCGCGATGCCCATATTGCGGAGGATATCTTCCAGAATGTCGCCCTCAAGGCCTTGGCCAAGGAGGTGGCGTTTAACTCCGACGGGGCGCTGATGTCGTGGGCCTTCATCACTGCACGCCGCGAGGGGATCGACTGGTTGCGCCGCCAAAAAAATGCGCCGGTCAGTCTGGACGAGACCATCCTTGAGCTGCTTGAGGCGGAGTGGGCCAGTGAATCGCTTGGCCAAGCGGGCAGCCGAAGCCAGGCGCTGCGCGACTGTCTCAGCGAACTGCCGGCCAAGTCGCGCGAGCTGCTCAAGCTGCGTTACTTCGACGGCCAACGCTGCGAAGAAGTGGCCGCATCCCTCAACACCAAGCTGGACGCCATCTACAAGCGACTCTCCCGATTACACCAGGCGCTAAAGGGCTGCATCGAGACCAAGCTCACCCAGGCGCCGAGCTGACATTTTTCAATCCCATGGCTTTGAACGAAGAACAACAGGCACAGCTACTGCGTCACTTGAACGGGGAATTGTCCCCGGCTGAAGCGTCGGGTGTGGCCCAACTTTTGAAGGCGGACGCCGAGGCGCGGGCCTTCCTTCGCGGCGTGGCCGAGCAGGCGGTGGTCGTCGCGGACGTCGAGCGGCTGGCGCAACATCGCGAACCGGCCAAGGTCGTGCGCCCGGTTTTCAGCCCGGTCAAGTGGGCGGTCGCCGCCGCCATCATTCTCGTGCTGGCAGGTTCCTTTTTGTTCACGATCCTGTCCGCGACCCAAAGCCACACGGCGGAAGTGATCGCCATTCACGGCCCGAACCAGCATCTCGGCGCGGATGGTGTCACACGACCGGAGCTGGCCCCCGGTGCGATGCTCAGGGTAGGCGAGAAGCTTCGCACCCTGTCCAGCCGGTCTTGGGTAAGATTAAAACTCAACGACGGCTCATACGTAATGCTCACCGGACGCTCGAGCCTGCGGTTGATCCGGGACGAAAGTCACCGGGCGTTCCTACTGCGATACGGCAACCTCTGGGCCACGATCAGCACGCCGGAGGGAGCCAAGCCGTTCTCCGTCCTCACTGAAACCGCGCGGATCAATACCAGCAACGCCCAGTTCGACATCGAGACGAAGTTTCAGGAAATCTCAGTCGTCAGCGTCGATAGCGGCATGGTCACCACGGAACGCCTCTCGGACGGCAGTCAGGTCGAAGTCGCGGCAGATCACCAAACCATCATTTCCATGAGCCAGCGCCGGGCGCTTGCCGCAAGGCGCCAGCCCGAGCCGGTCAACCAGTGGAACTGCAAGATGCTCTCCAGCCCTGAGGCCGTCTTTGGCAAGTGGCTTGCCCCAAACGAGAACAACGCGGTACGGCTGAACACCACTCCGTTGTTGATCGGCAAAAATAAAACAATTTATGCCGCCAACTTTTCAGTACGCAGCAGCGGTTCCCCGCCGGTGATGATCGAGAGAGGCTCACGGTTTCGAATCCGCCTAACGACCAAGACCGCGGATCCCGTCTACGTCGGCATCACCACAAAAAAACACCGGGGCGGATTCTTCGGGAAGTACACGGAAAAAGTGGAAGGCGACCAACTCGGGCAGGCAGGCAAGACCCGCGTGATTGAAATTCCGGTCAGCGACTTCGTGCCACTGGACAAGTCACTCAGCCCGTCCTCGGTCGGGACAGAGTTGACCGACATCTGGGTGGTGTCCCCGCAGGAAAGTGCCGAATTGGAGATTCACAAGGTTGAGTTCGTCGCAAGGGAGGTGGGCCAATGAACTACAGCGCATCCATAATCGACGAGGCGGCTCCGCTCAAGACCTCACCGGGCAAGCGCAACTTGCCCGCGAACGTCGTCGCGATGCCGGGGGGTGTCATCCCGGCCGAGATCGTCACCTTTCCCAAGCCAGTCAAGCGCGAGGTAAAGGCAGAGCCAACCCGAGAGGAAGTCCGGGCGGAAGACCGCCGGTTGGCCATCGCCGCGCAGAGAGGCTGCCTTGAATCCTTCGAGAGTCTGGTCAATCGCTTCGAGAAGCCGCTGTACAAATTCCTCAACGAGAAAACCAAGAACCATCATCTCACTGAGGATCTGTTGCAGGACACATTCATCATCGCTTACCGCAAGCTCGAGCGTTACAACCCGGAATACGCATTTGCCACCTGGGTGTTCACCATCGCAAACCGACTGGCCATCAGTAACTTCCGCAAGCAGAAGCCGCAGGTTGAGGAGTTCGACTTCGCGACGGACGAGACGCCGCTTTGCACGTTGATGGAGAGCGAAAGTCACAAGGCAATCTGGGTGCAGGCCAAGCGTCTGCTCCCGAATAATCATTTCATCGCCCTAAGGTTGTTTTACGCTGAGGGAATGAAGGTAGATCAGATCGCCGAGGTGATGGATCAGGGGGTTAGCTCCGTTAAAGTCTGGCTGCACCGCGCTCGCAAGCGTCTGGCCATCCACTTGAAACCGGCCTGATACTCAGGTAGATTCCCCTCCACTGCAGTCAATCGAATGGAATCGGTTCACACAAAAAGAATAGACACACTGCGATGGTTGCTCATCGGGGCCATCGCTTGGCCAAGCGCAATGCTGGCAGGCGACAACACCTTTCGAACCATCACCAAGCGCAACGCCTTCAATCTCGGGGACGGGCCGCGCTTGGTCAAGCCGGCTGCAAAGCCAGCAGTCGAAAAGCCCACTGACATCAAGCTCACAGGAATCTTCAAGCGCAATGGCGTGGAGCGCGCCGCGATCGCCGTGCTCAAGCCAAGCGACAAGTTCGACAAGCCAAGGTTTCTGCAGTTGGCTAGGGGCGAAGAGCGGGAGGCTATCCGTGTCGAGACCATCGACCGCAAAAACGGAACCGTCACCCTCACGGTGAACGGCAAACAAAGGGAGTTGAACTTCAAGGACGACGCCTACTCGTCAACCGTCACAAAGGCCAACCGATCCAGCGTATCGTCCAATCGATCGACTCCGCGTCGGGAACCAGAAAAGAAAGAGAAGGAGAAGAAGGAAAAAAAGTCCGACGCGGATAAGCTGGCCAAGATTAACGAGTCTCTTGCTCGCGGAAAAATTTCTCAAACATCCGCTGAGTTGAAGGCAGCCGTGATAAAAGGTGAGCTCTCCGGGGAACGCGCCAACCTCGCTTCGATGCTCGAGAACGGACTGATCGACAACCGCTCCTACGAGGCGTTGAGTCGACTCGACGACAAGTCGCTGAAAGTCTCCCTCTCTGAACTGAAGCGGGCACGAAAACTCGACAAAGGCAAGGCGCCCAAGGAAAAGAAACGGAAATAGCCGGCCAAGCGCTTGGCTTCCGCCCAATTTCATATCATGAAAAAAAACAAACTCCTGTCCTGCCTGATTTTCTCGGGCTCAATCATGTTCGCCGGCAGTGTGGTCGCCGATGATGCAGTCGACCTCAAGGCGCTCGGGGCAAAACTCAAGGCAGCCGTGATCGCAGGCGAGATGACACGGGAAGAGGCCACGGCCAAGTATAAGGCTGCCGAATCCGGCGGAATGGGCGCTACTACTGGACTCACCATCAATGGCTACTTCGTCGGTGCGGGAAAAGGTGACGATGGCCAATACAAGGCGGCGATCATCGTGCCTTCCAAGGGGAAGGACAAAAGAAAATGGCCCAAGGTCACTTTCACCGGAGAAAGCCTAACTTCTAAATTTGGCGATCTAAAAAAAGGGGCCGTCGTGATCCGGATTGATGACGGTTTGACAAGAAAGACGAGCAACGACAAAGGAGCGGCCAAAAAGGGAGAAAAATTCGCGATTAGAAAAAAGGGCGGGGCGGCAAATTTTTACTCCATCGTCATCGGCCGGATGAAAGCCAAGGACATCGAGCTGGGGGAATTTACCATGGATGTCGACTACGCCACGGTGAATCGAAACGGCAGCGTGAAGGTTCGGGACGCGATCATGGGGAAGACGGTCAAGGTGACAGGGGTGTCCGGGCAATTCAGAGATAACCTTCTGCTAATTAGAAAAGGGCAGACGCTCAAGGTTAGAACCGGTGGTTATTCGTTTGAAAACCAGACACTTTCTTTCGCACATAAATTCAATGTACTTGAGCGTGCTGTCCCGTTTAGCCCAGATGCTCATGGCGTCCCTCCCGAGGCATTCCGTGGATTTGCCGGGACGCTTAAGGGGAAAATTCTGGAAAGCGGTGGATATGAATTGCTGATGCTCGTGGATGAAGTCCTAAGCGTGGCCGGTGCCAGCAAGGCTACTGCGCCGAAGAGCATCATGGGGAAGCGTATTCGCGTAAGCGGTTTTTACAATGACCATGCCGACAAATTTAACAGCCTTTTGCCAAACGACATCATTCGCGTCGGGATGCGTCATCGCAATACTGACTTCGACATGTTTGAAGTCACTGACGTGTTGGAAGTTTTGGAGCCATAAAACGAGTACTCCTCGCTGACGATAGTTCTGATGGAACAAACCGGGAAAACAGGAGCGTTTGCACTTCTCATCGGCTTTCTGCTTTTTGGTGTCCTGAGTAGTAAAGCAGTTGAAGAGAACGCTCCCATTGAACTGCGTTTTGCCCAGCCGGGCAGTAGCAGTGTTCCTGATTTTCAAAAGCATGTCGTCCCGCTCCTCGGGAAACTTGGCTGCAGCTCGGCCAAGTGCCACGGTTCCTTTCAGGGCGCGGGAGATTTTCGGTTGTCCCTTTTTGGATTCGATTTTCAAAAGGATCATGCTGCCCTGCTTGGGGAAGCCTCTTCAGAGGATGAGAATCGTATCAACCTGACCGCGCCTGAGCGTAGTTTGATTCTCCTTAAGCCGACCAGGCAAATCAAACACCGCGGCGGGGAGGTCATCGAGAAAGATTCGTGGGAGTACAATCTCTTGCGCCGATGGATCGAGGCGGGGGCGAAAGGGGCACAGATGTTAAAACCGGAAAACCGCGCATCATCCTCAAAGCCGGTATTCTCAAAGGAAGGCATCACTTTTTTTAATGAAAAGATTTTGCCGCTGCTTGAGAACAACTGTTACGAGTGCCACGGAAACAATCAAAGCAAGGGTGATTTTCAACTTAAATCCCGTAGAGATATGCTCCTTGGCGGTGCATCCGGCGAACCGGCCATCGTCCCGGGGAACATTGAAGAAAGCCTTTTGATCGAAGCTGTACGGCATACCAACCCCGATCTGCAAATGCCGCCCGAGCGCAAACTTGAAGAGGATGAAATTAAGGATTTGGAAAAGTGGGTCGCCCAAGGGGCGCCATGGCCAGACACGTCGGACCTAGCCCCTGCCCAAACTACAAAAACACTTCAGCATCTTCACTTCGAGCCTTCGGAAATTCTATTTTCAAACACGGGCGATTCAGCGCAAATCAAGGTTGTTGCCGAGTGGAGTGACGGGGAACAGGAGGACGTCACATCCTTGACACGATTTCGCTCCAACGATGACGCCGTGGTCGAGGTCGACGAAACCGGCGCGGCAACTTCCAGTGGCAAAGGCGACACACACATCGTTGCGTTGTATGACAACGGCATCGCGGCCATCCCCATCCTGCGGCCAATCTCCGAGGATCTTCCCAAGATTGATGTCACAAAATATTCCAACCCCATCGACAAACTGGTTGGGGAAAAACTGAAAAAGCTCGGGATCACCCCGTCGGCTACCTGTTCAGACACGGAATTCCTCCGGAGAGTCAGTATCGATCTTACCGGCACACTTCCCTCTCCCGATGAAGTGTTGGCATTCATCGCCGATCAAGCTGCAGACAAACGGATTCGAAAAATCGATGAGCTTTTGGAACGCCCCTCCTACGCCGCGTGGTGGGCGAACAAGCTGTGTGACTTCACCGGATGCAATCCCACATCCATCAGCAGCCTGCTGGAGGTGGCCCGGGAAGATGGATACGTAAAGGCAACCAGATGGTACGACTGGATTTATGAGAAAATCGCCAGCAACCGGCCTTATGTTGAGTTGGTCGAGGGCATCATGCTGGCGGACTTAACCCGTGGCAGCGGTGGCGGGATGCCTTATTTTTGGACGCGACAAAGCCTGGAAGAACCAAAGGACACAGCCATGTCCGTGGCCCACAGTTTTCTGGGGATTCAACTGCAATGCGCCGAATGTCACAAACATCCCTTCGATCAATGGACACAAAATGACTTCGCAGATTTCTCCAATTTCTTCGATTCGCCCATGCTCAAGACGGGGCGGAAAAGAAGATCCTCCAACTCTGCGTCCGCCGACGAAAAAGAGCTGAGCTTGTTGCGCAGTCACAGGGTCACGATCAAAGATAAAGACCCTCGTGAGCCCATCATGGATTGGCTGAAAAGAGAGGATAATCCGTGGTTTGCACGCTCCTTTGTGAACCGCGTGTGGGCCGGTTATTTCAACGTTGGAATCGTGGAGCCGACAGATGAGTTCACTCCATCCAACCCTCCAAGCAATCCCGGCCTGCTCAACTGGCTGGCTCACGGCTTTGTCAAAAACGGCTACGACATGAAATGGCTACACCGCCAGATTGTCAGTAGTGAAACTTACCAACGCAGTTGGCGTCCAAATAAAACCAACCGCGATGACATCCGCAATTACAGCCGGGCCATCCCACGCAGAATTCCAGCGGAGATCATTTACGATGCGTTGAAACAGGCCACGGCCAAAACGGATCAATTGGAAAAGGTGAGAACCGACTTGAAGCGACGCGGCACAGGGCATCTCTCCATGCGCATGGCGGACACTCATGCCATGAAGGTGTTCGGCAAACCGGATCGGGCGATCAACTGTGACTGCGAACGAGTCAACCAACCCACGTTGCTGCAATCCATTTTTCTTCAAAACGATCCCCTCATCCGCATGCGACTCGACAACAGCGGCTGGATTTCCGAGGTCAGCGAGAGCGGACAAACGGATTTTTCAAAACTGATAAATGACGCCTGGCTTCGCTCGGTAAACCGCCTCCCCCGACCGGAAGAGGTTGCCCGTGCCAAAAGACACCTAAGCGCCACCCCATCAAGAGAGGAAGGCCTCACGGATCTTCTCTGGGCCCTGATGAACACAAAGGAATTTATTTTAAACCACTAGTCTCCCAGCATTCATGACTGAAAAAATTCACCCCCTCCTGCTCATGCTGGCCGTGGCAATGCCCACGAGCTTGAGCGCCAAATCGTACTGGAATCAATTCCGCGGGCCAAATGACGCAAACGCCCCGTACGCCAACCTTCCCATTGAGTTTTCCGGCACAAAGAACGTGCAATGGAGAACCCCAATTCATGACCTTGGTTGGTCCTCCCCCGTTGTCTGGAAGGATCAGGTTTGGGTAACGACCGCAAAAGTGGACGGCTCCGAAGTGTTCGCCGTTTGCGTCAATCTTGAGACCGGGGAAAAGGTGCACGACATCAAGGTCTTCGACGTGGCCAAGCCGCAGACCGAATACAATCACCTAAACACACATGCCACCCCTACCCCAATCATTGAAGAGGGGCGAATCTACGTGCACTTCGGCTCCTACGGCACCGCCTGTTTGGACACCAAGACCGGCAAAAAACTCTGGGAGCGTCGTGACTTGAATTGCGACCACCGGGTGCGCGCTGCCTCCTGCCCGATCATCGATGGTGACCTGCTGTTTCTCACATACGACGGGGTGGACAATCAATTCGTTGCTGCGCTGGAAAAGAAAACCGGCAAGACCCGCTGGATCACAAAACGGACCTACAAATCCGGTCGGGTACCACCCAAGAATAAGCCAAACGACAATAGAAAATCGTATGCCACCCCGACCATCATTAAGCACAACGGCAAAAAACAACTGATCAGCCCGGCGGCGGAGGCGACTTATTCCTACGATCCGGAGACTGGCGAGGAATTGTGGTTTATCCGCCACGGATCCGGCTTCGGCTATAATGTCACGTGCAAACCCATCTTCAGGCACGGACTGGTTTTCACCAACTCCGGCATCTCGAAAAATCTCTTCGCCATCGATCCATCCGGCTCGGGCGATGTCACCGATTCGCACATCCGGTGGAAGACACGCAGGGGCGTTTCGAACATCCCCGCGCCCCTTGTCGTTGAGGACAAGTTGTTCCTGATTAGCGACAGCGGCGGAATGGTCAGTTGCTACAACGCAAAAACCGGCGAGCAACTTTACAGTGAAAGACTGGGTGGCCTTCAAAATCATTGGATCTCGCCCGTGCAGGCCGGCGGTAAAATTTACTTGTTCAGTCGCGACGGCGTTTTTTCCGTCATCGAGGCTTCCTCCAAATTCAAACTTCTCTCCAAGACCGAGTCCGACACGGTGTTCGTCTCCATGCCGGCCATCGTCGGGGATACCATGCTCATCCGGTCGGACACCCATCTCTATCGCATCGCCAAGGGATACGAGGTCGACCCTCTCCCAAAGATCGCTTCATCAGCCAAGCGCATCCGCAAGGAGAAGGGGTCAGGCAAAAAGAACTCCGACAGCATCGTTGAAGTCACTGCCTACTATTTGGGAGGGAAGCCCAACCGTGACGGCGTTTTCGAAGGCCATTTCCTGATCGAGGACGAAACCCTTCCGAAGGATGAATGGTCGCGCATGAAGTTCACCGGCGAAAATTATCGGGAGACTTTTTCTCGCTACAAACAATACCAAAAGATTACGCTCAACATTGCGGAGCGGGAACTTGGCCGCAAAAAATAACCAGACTCGCGAATGGACAAATCGCTATTTAACCGGCGTGAGATGCTCAAGGTGGGAGCCTTGGGTGGATTGTCACTTTCGCATTACCTTCGGGCCCGGGCCAACTCAGGGGAGCGCTTGGCCAAGCGCTCCGGCATCTTCATTTTCCTCGAGGGCGGTCCGTCCCATCAGGACACATTCGACCTGAAACCAAGCGCCCCGGCGGAGTATCGTGGTGAGTTCAAGCCGATCTCAACCGCCGTGCCCGGCATCCAAATTTGCGAACTGTTGCCCCGCTTGGCCAAGCGCATGAAAGACTACGCCATCGTCCGCGGTCTCTCCCACACCCTGGCCGACCACGGCATCGGCAAAAAATATCTCCTCACCGGCAATCGGCCCTCCCAAACCCTGAGCTACCCCGAGTACGGCGCCGTCGTGAGCAAGGTGCACCCGGCAAAATTTGACCTGCCATCCTACGTGTCGATTGATGAATCGTTCGTCGGGCCCGGCTATCTTGGGAATGAATTCAGCCCCCTCACCGCCAACAAGCCGACCTACGGAATCCCGTACAGCGTCCGTGGCATTTCGCTTGAGGATGGGCTGACGGTCGAAAAATATAACTCACAAAAGAGACTTCTCGACGATCTCGACACGGCGTTTCGTGGGTTTGAGGACCTCGACGAATCCGTCCGCGGGCTGGATCGCTTCGGCGAACAGGCCCACGACATCATCAGCTCGCCGACCACACGCAAGGCGTTTGACCTGACACTCGAAAAGACGGCTGACGCGGATCGCTTCGGCAAACATGAGTTCGGCCAGAGCCTGTTGCTCGCGTCGCGGCTCATCGAGGCCGGCGTGCACTTTGTCACCGTGCGGCTTCGCCCGGCGGAGTTCGACTTCGATACCCACACGGACAACTTTTCCCGGCTGCGCGCACTGTTGCCCCCGTTTGATCAGGGGCTTGCCGCGTTGATCGATCGGCTCAAGGAACGCGGCCTGTTCAGGGAAACCGCGCTGATGGTCGCCGGCGAGTTTGGCCGCACCCCAAAGATCAACGCACAGGGTGGACGCGACCACTGGGCTCGGGCGATGTTCGCGCTAATGGCCGGAGGCGACGTGCAGGGCGGCCAAGTGATCGGAGCCACAGACGACCGCGCCTCCGAGCCGACCGGCACCGGCTACTCGCCGGAAGACCTTGCGGCGACCTTTTTCCAAAATATCGGCATCAATCCTCAGCACGAATTTCAGACTAATGTAGGCCGGCCTATTAATCTCATTAGAGATGGGCGACCCATCGAACAACTTTTCTCATGACTAAAATAAACCTAAACAAACTTATAGCAGTTGCTTCAATTGTACTCACCGCTGGATGTGGAGGCTCAAACTCACAATCTTCAAATAAAGAAGAAAAGACATCTATCCCTCCAAAGCCTCCGGCAATCTCACTTTTCGACGCCTCAGCTACAGGAGATCTCGATGCTGTAAAACAACATATCGCAGCAGGTACAGATTTAAATCAATTAGATCCGAATGAACAAGGATCCAAAGATTCCTGCCTAGGTGTGGCAGCAGCATTTGGGCACAAGGATGTAGCCATTGCATTAATAGATGCCGGGGCTGATATTGGCTATAGAAATAAAAACGGATCTTCCCCCCTTCATATTGCTTCTTTTTTGTGTTATCCTGAAATAACTCAAGCTCTAATAGACAAAGGTGCAGATAGAAACGCAAGAGACAACGAAGGCGGAACAGCACTCGAGTTCATGATCCTCCCGTGGGATCAGGCGAAGGGTATATATGATTTTATTAATGGACTTATCTATAAACCCTTGGGGGTGCCATTAGATTACGAACGAATTAAGTCAACTCGCTCTGAAATCGTCAAAATCTTAAGAAGCTAGTAGGGGCAATTACCCTTTTCTCCTAATTTTCTGAGGCAAGATTCTATATCATAGATTTTAATATGAATTTTTTTGTAAAAATACTTGCTGTTGTTTTGTTTTTTCCGACAAGCCAAGAGCACATACAAGCCAAGGAGTTAAAGCTTGATGACTTGTTCCCCAAAGACCGGGTCATTGAGGTTAATATTAAAGTTTCAAAGGCAAACTGGGACAAGCTTCGGTTTCAGTCACAAAACTTTTTTACTGCACTACAGCCCGGTCGACAGTTCGAACAGCCTCCCTCGCCCTACACCTACGTGGAGGCAAGTGTTACAATCGACGGTGTGACTTATCCAAAAGTAGGTATACGCAAAAAAGGATTTATCGGCTCACAAGATACCAACCGACCATCACTCAAGATCAAGCTAGACCACTACATTAATGGTGAAGCGATTGGCGGGCTAGACAACCTCACGTTCAACAATAACAAACAAGACGTTACCTTGATGAACCAGTTTCTCTGCTACGATCTGTTTGACCGAGCAGGGGCTCCCGGTTCCCGATGCGGCTATGCCCGAATAACAGTCAACGGCAAAAACCTTGGTGTGTACTGCCATGTTGAGTCAGTACGAAAGCAATTGCTAAAGCGAGAGTTCGGGAGCTCTAAAGGCACCCTCTACGAAGGTACCGTGGTTGATTTCTATGAGGATTGGGAAGGTAGCTTTGACCGGAAAACTGGAAAAAAGAAAAAGGGCCTTGAGGCAATCAGCAAAGTCATAGATGTGATGAAGGGGGCTGAAGGCACGCCGGTTGTCAACGGTGACTTTGCCGGCCGCGCGCTCGTCCCCACCAACGGCGATGTGGATGACGACTGGTTCAAGCCGGGCTTTGACGACTCGGAGTGGATTGCCGGCAAAAACGGGGCCGGCTTCGAGACCGAGCGCGGCTTTGAAAAGCTGATCCAAAAGTCATTCGATTTCCGTGAGCAGATGCACGGCAAGGCGACCTCGGTTTACTTGCGTTTCCCGTTCGAGCTAAATGACATCAAGTCGCTGAGGAAGAGCAACCTTGCGTTGCGCATGCGGGTGGACGACGGGTTCGTGGCCTACATTAACGGCAATGAAGTGGCGCGGTTCAACGCCCCCGAAAACCCGACGTGGGACTCCATGGCCACCGGCAGCCGCGGCGACGGAGCCAACATGACCTGGAGCGACTTTGACCTCTCGAAGCATGTCGACATTCTGCTCGAGGGCAAAAACATGCTGGCCATCCACGGCATGAACAACAGCCTCGAAAGCAGCGATTTTCTCATTATGGCTGAGCTGGCAAAGAACGATTTCAATTTCGAAAAGGAGTTGTGGAAGCTTGTTGATGAGGAGGCTTTCTACCAGTTCTGGGCAATTGAAGGACTGCTTAGTTTTTGGGACGGCTACTCCGGCAACCGCAATAATTTCTTCGTCTACCTCAACCCAGAGACAGACAAGTTCCACTTCATGCCGTGGGGAACGGACTGTACATTCCAAAAATACAGCATGCTCGGTGTCGACCGCAGCTCACCCCGTTCGGTTCGTACAGTTGGAATTATCTGCCACCGACTGTACCAGATTCCAGCTGTCCGCAAAAAATACGCCGCCACCATGAAGCAACTTTTGGCCAACCATTGGGATGAAGAAAAACTACTAGCTGAAACGGAACGGATCGAAGGCATGCTCGAACCACATGTTTCCAAAGAACAAGCACGCACCATACGCTACGGGGCCATACGCGAATTCATCCGCAACCGCCGCGATGATGTTGAACGGGAGATCAACGGAGACGACATGCCGCTATGGAATTCGCCACCGGATCCACCGCCGGTCATCGGCGGCCGACCCGGCGAACGTCGCAGCCGTCGGGGAGACGATGATCGCCGCGGCCGCGAAGAGGCCAAGGCCCGCTCTTTCCCAGACGCAGTCAAGGACGGTAACCTAAAACTCGTAAAGGAACTTATGGCCAAGGGCCACAAGGCCACCGATACCGATCCGGGCGGCACCCCGGTGATCGTCCTCGCAGTTCTGGGGGGCGATATCGAAGTTATCGATTTCCTTCTCCTTAAAGGCGCGAACCCGGACGCGCGGGGCCGTGACGGTGGAGCCCCATTGAACGCCGCATCCTTCCTTGGTCGTACCAATGCGGCAAAGGCTCTCATTAAAGCCGGAGCCAACGTCAACACTCGGAATAATCAGGGTAAATCCCCGCTTGACGATTGCACGCCGGCTTGGAGTGATGAAGTTGCTGAAATCGTCAAGTTCGTTGAAGCTATCGCCCAGATTAAGGTGGACGAAGATAAAGTCCGTGAAGGACGTGCAGAAATGGCTAAGCTCCTTGTTGCCAACGGCGCGAAATTTGGAAAGGACATCGCCGGCAGCAGTGGTATTTGGGAGGCCGCCAAATCGGGAGATCTGGCCAAGCTCGAGGCCGCCTTGGCCAAAAGTGACGTTAAGATAGACGGCCACGACGAAAAAGGCATCACACCACTCTCTTGGGCAGCAATGGCCGGGCATGACAAAGCCGCTGCTCGGCTGATTGAAGAGGGCGCGGACGTGAACGCACCCAACCGCGACGGCAATGTTGCGCTGCACGGAGCGGCGTTTCTCGGCAACTTGAACATCGCAAAGTTGCTGCTCGATAATGAGGCCAAGGTCAATGCCCGTAGCCACCGTGGCGAAACACCGCTCGACTCATGCTCCCCGCCCTGGGGTGAAGAAACCAAGGGAATCATCGGTTTCATCGGCGGCTTGCTCGAACTGAAAGTAGATATGGAAAAGGCCGAGACAGGCCGACCCAAGATCGCCGCACTTCTGCAAGAAAAAGGCGGTCTGTCTGGAAAACATCTGGACTAACAACCCAAGCTCATCGATTTCTCATCAACCTTGGCCAAGGCTTGGCCAAGGTTGATTTTTTTACCGCCCCGATCAAAGTTTCTTCGGCTCTGCGATGGAACCTCCTGTACTCCCAACACACCGCCGCTACCACGACTTCGACGCCCTGCGATCCGGTGCAATGCTGCTGGGCATTGTGCTGCACGGGATGATGTCGCTCGTGCCTCTTCCCTTGGCGGTTTGGCCGGCACAGGATGTATCGCAGTCGCCGTTCTATCTTTTTTTGCTGCATGCAATCCATGGGTTTCGGATGCAGCTCTTTTTTGTTTTGAGCGGATTTTTCACGGTGATGATGTGGAAAAAGTACGGGCTAAAAAAACTGCTGGGGCACCGTTGCAAGCGCATCCTCCTGCCGCTAGTCATATACACCGCGATCCTCACACCGGTTATTTTCGGAATCGTTATGTTCGGAGTTGAAGCCGCGGCGAACCCCGACAGCTCCCGCTCCATCTGGGCGGCGGCTAGGGTGGGCGACGCGGCAGCGATCAAGCTGCACATCAAAAAAGGAGCCGACCCAAACGAACCGGACACGATCGGCCTGACCCCTATGGGATGGGCCGCCGCAGCGGGAGGCGTGCCGGCTGCGGAGGCGCTCATGCGTCATGGAGTGGATGCACGCGCCACGGATCAGGAAGGCTCGACCGCCCTGCACACCGCCGCCTTATTTGGCAACGCGGACATGGTGAAGTTTCTCGTCGAAGCCGGGGCGGATGTGAACGCAGAAACCGTCCTTGGCGACACACCGCTTTCCACCACCAAGATGGACGAGCTCAGCACAATCCTTTTGGCAGAAATGATGGGTATACAGGTGAACGAAGAGCAACTCCCCGATGACCGCGAAGAGGTGATCCTGTTTCTGAAAGAAAATGGCGGTAAATACAGACCTGTGGACACGGAGGAACCACTTGCTTGGTTTTATCCGTTCGTGCCCGGCATGAAAAACCTAGTCAACCAACTGCCGATGTCGGGCCAAAAGATGGTTGAGGGCATCGTGGTTATTTGGCTGCTGACCATTTTTCCAGTATTTCAACACCTCTGGTTCCTGTACTATCTGTTTTTGCTGGTGCTGGGCTTTGCGGTATTCATCTGGCTGGCCCGCAAGCGTGGCTGGAAACCACTACACGGACGCATGGTTACCTGGCCAGGATGCCTTCTTTGGCTGGTGCCTCTTACGACTATTCCGCAGTTTTTCATGATCACCGACTTCGGGCCGGACACGGCCGCAAGCCCGATTCCGTGGCCTCCGTTGTTTTTTTATTACACGGTTTTTTTTGGTTTCGGAGCCGCCTGTTTTGGACGGGATATTTTTGAAAACGCCAGGGCGCGACGTTGGCCCGTTACGCTTCTGTTGGCGCTGCCTGTATTGTTGCTTGGCCTCCACGCCTACGAAATGCGAGGCAGCCTTTTTGAGCCCACACAATCCTCCTCCCTCTCTGGCTTCCTAGGTTGGAACCTGCTTTGTTCTGTGCTCAGTACGTTATACGCGTGGCTGATGATCTTCGGCCTGATCGGCTTGTTCCGAAAATACTGCTCCGGCGAAAACCCAAGAGTGCGCTACCTCTCCGATGCCTCCTACTGGCTGTACATCGCCCATTTGCCAGTGACCATGCTGCTGCAAATCTGGATTGCGGAGGCCGCCTGGCCGGGAGGGGTAAAGCTGCTTGGCATCTGCATCGTCACATTGGCATTGCTGCTGGCCGTGTATGAATTTGCAGTCCGCTACTCTTGGGTGGGGGCCATGTTGAACGGCCGAAAAACCCGCGAAAAATCCCAGTGACAAGCGCATTGCCCTGAGGGGGTGCGATCGTTATTCTCCGCGCGCGCTTGGCCAAGCAGGGCTCTCTCCTCCGGCATACGCCAATCACGCCAATGAATTTTCTCACGACGCTGTGGAAGGCAATCAATGTCTTTTTCGCAATGAACGGCCTACGGCTGGACTCCGGCCGAATGCTGTTTGTGTGGATTCCGCTGCTTGGCCTCTCGGTTTGGATCGCCTATTACGCTGGTGAAAACGGTCATCACCTCCCATTTGTGATCGGGACATGGCTGTTCTACTACGGAGGCATCAGCCTGATTCTTGGAACCAACATAAAGCATTTCATGATGCGAAAACTCGGCGAGGAAAAGGCGCTCGCTGTTTACGACATGATCTGCGGCGTGATGTTTTTCAACCTTGGCTCCGGCATCGGGTTGGCTGCCCTGCACGAGGCCGAGGCATTCGAATTGGAGCCTGTGTTGAAGTGGGGCCTGTTCACCCTGCTAACCGTGATGGGCTTCGGTATCAAGTTTTGGGCGACTTGGATCGTTGGTGCAAACACCTACTATTTTCGTGACCTGTTTCTCGACCGCGCACACGGCGAGTTCACTGCGGCCGGCCCGTACAAGTTTCTTCCCAACCCGATGTACGGTGTGGGCAATTTTCACGCCTACTGCACCGCCATTGTCACCGGCTCTGCCTTTGGGCTTTGGTACGCCGTCGCCTGTCACATCGGAATCTATGGCTTCTACTACATCGTGGAGAAACCGTTCATCCGGCGGGTCTACCTCTCCGCCTGACTTCCTCCTTGATTTTTCTTCCTCGGGAGTGACCTTTGCTCTTTAGGGCAGCGTTCACAATCAAGGCAGTATGACAGAGAAGGAATTACCAAAAGTAAGCAGTAACCTCGGCCAAATCTTCTTCTTGGTGGGGTTGATCCTAATATACGGCGTGGGCACTTTTTGGCTTAGCTGGGAAATGGTCACAGACGGCAAGTTCGTTGAGAGCGGCGACCCGGAGGATAAGATCCCGCTGTTCATCCGATTCGGTTTCCCAACGATGATTATTGGAATGGGCATCCTGTTTTTCACAGTGCTGTTCCAGCGCCTAAAAGCCGCCAAGACAGATAAATATATCGACGTGCAGATTTAATATGAACGAGAGAAAAATGACCGTTGTCACCACTCCGAACATCCCGGGCAAAAACGTCGTGTGTACACTTGGCCTAGTGCGCGGTAATACCATTCGCGCCCGTCATATCGGCAAGGATATCATGGCCGCCATGCGCAACCTAGTCGGTGGTGAGGTGACTGAGTACGCAAAGCTGCTGGCCGAGAGCCGAGAGCAGGCGCTCGACCGCATGACAGAACAGGCGGAGGAACTCGGCGCCAACGCGGTCATCGGGCTGCAATTCCAAACCTCGGTCGTCATGGGTGGCGCTGCCGAGATGATGGCCTACGGCACGGCCGTAGTCGTCGAGTAAACCAAGCTCTTGGCCAAGCGGACTTATGGAGTGATCTACTAAATCCTCAGCGCTGAGCTTGCCAGCAGAGTTATTTTTTAGGACGGCTGGGACAGCCGTCCCTACCTTGCGCTTGGCCAAGTTTTGTTCTCTCAAATAAAAAGCGCTCGGCTGTTGGCCAAGCGCTTCGAAAATTTGTAAGACGCATTACTTTTTCTTTTCCGCCTTTGGCGTCACTTTCATCACTCCGCGCATCATCATGGCGTGGCCGGGGAAGGTGCAAACGTAGGGGTAGTCACCCGGTGGAGGCGCAGTGAAGCTGATCACCGTTTCCTCGTCGTAGTCGATCATCGTTGAGCCCCAGAGGATCATTGGCGTGTCGGGACGCCATTGTTTGCCGAAGCCGTCGTTACCCAATGCGATCGCGAGGTTGGCCACTTCGTCGGCCTTGCCCGGCTTGACGATGAGCAGGTTGTGAGGCGGGAAATCCTTGTTTTTAAAGGTGAGAATCACCGACTTTCCGGTCTCTACGTTGAACTCCTTGATGTCGTACAACATTTTATCCTCGACGGTGGTGATGGTGATGCGAAACGGCTTCTCGCGCTTGGCCCCGGTCACCGCCATGTCGAGCGAGTAAAACCCGGTCCGCGCAGTGACGTAGAGCGTCTTCAAATCCTTGTCGCCGAACACGACGTTGGCCGGGCGCTCGGGGAATTTCAGGTCAGCAATCTGCTCCCCCTTGGAGCTGAACACCTTCACGCTGCCTGCGGTGAGGTAGACGTTGCCGTGCTGGTCGAGCGTCATGCCGTCAGAGCCGCTTTCGCAAAATATTTTCCTGTCCTTGAGTGTGCCGTCCTCCTGAATGGCGTAGCGATAGATTTTGCCGTCGCCAATGTCGGCGATGTAGAGCGTGGATCCATCGGGCGTGCCGATCAGACCATTGGGAGTCTTGAAGCCATCCGCCACTCGCACCACGTCACCGCCGCCCGGCTGTATGTAGTAGACGTGCATCCCGTCCTGCGACAGTTCCTTGTTGCCGTAGTTCGGGTCGGAGAAATATACGCCGCCCTTGGCATCGATCCACAGGTCGTTTGGCTTGTTGAATTTCTTGCCGTCGTAGCGCTTGGCCAAGGAGCTCGTGTCGCTGCCGTCCGGGGTGTAGGCCACCACGCGCTTGGCATTGCCCTGACAGGCGTAGAGGCTTCCGTCATCGGCAAAGTATAGGCCGTTGGCCCCGTTGGATTCCTCAGCGAACGTGGAGAGTTTCTTTTCGCCGACCGACCACTTGTGGATGCGGTTGTTTGGGATGTCGGTAAAGTAGACATCACCGTTGGCCGCCACGGCCGGGCCTTCGGTAAACTTGAATCCGCCTGCCAACTTGACCGGCTTGGCCCCGGGCGTGACGAGGCCTGCTGCCTCTGCCCCGCTTGGCCAAGCGACGGCTGCCGCAATCAACAGGCCAAGCGGCCTGAGTTGAGTCTTCAAGGAAACGCTCATTCGGTTAACTGATCTGCCTTACTTGTTCTGATCCCAGAACTGTTTCACGGTCTTGGCTGAGATCCGCGCGTGTTCCACCGGAGAGCTAAGTACAGTCTTGAGCAGCGCCTCATTCTTAGTGTCGTTGCGCTGATAAACCCAAAGGCCCTCGAGGATGTGGTGAGCGTCCTCCTTGGATTTGGGATCAAACTGCTTCAACCACTTGTCGGTGGCGGCCAGCACCTTGTCGCTTGGGTGCTCGGAAAGTTCCACCCGAGCGCGGTGACGCACGCCGTTAATCGGGTGTTTGAGCAGGTCGAGCAGTGTCTCGATCGACTCGCCGTCCACGCTGATTTTTTTGGAAAGCTCGCGGCCCTCATAGGTCACGCGGTAGATGCGGCCGTGGGTCTTGTTACGATTCGGATCGCGGACATTATGCTGCATATGGCCGACGATGACGTTCTGCCAGTCGGAGACATAGAGCGCTCCGTCGCCGCCGATCTCGAAGTCGGTCGGTCTGAAATTGCGGTCGCCGGAGACGAGCAGATCCTTGGTCTCGGTGCCCCAGACATCGCCCTCGTCATCGTACTCCATGGTGTACTGCTTGATGCCGAGAAAGCCGATGGCGTTGCAGATGAGGAAGTTGCCGTTGTTTTCCTCCGGGAAATGATCGCTGGAAAGGATGCCACTGGAGCAGACCGGGCGCACGGTCTTCTTAAGCAATTCCTGCATCTTGAAGTTGCCCTTGCCATCCGGGCGAACCTGATAGGCTCGACCACCTGTGCCGTCCGTGGCGTAGTGGTAGCCCCAGTAGTCGAAGCTGATGCCGTGCGGGTTCGGGCTGTTGTTGGCGTGACGCTGGAAACGGAAAGTCCGCGGATTGAAACGGTACATCGCCGAGGCGGTGTCGCGCTGCGGCCCCTGCCATGGAGTCTCGACGTTGCTCACGTGGAACACGCCGCGCTGATAATAAATGTAGCCGTCCGGTCCGTACACGATGTTGTTGGCCGCGTGGTGAGTGTCGGCAGAGTCGAGGCCGTGGAGCAGGCGCTCCTTCACGTCGGCCACGTCATCCCCGTCGGTGTCCTTGAAATAAATCAGGTCCGGGCAGCTCGCCACGATCACGCCGCCGTTCCAAAACTCGAATCCGGTGGGATTGTGAACGCGGGCGAAGGTAATCATCTTGTCGGCCTTGCCGTCCCGGTTTTCGTCCGGGAGAATCACAAGCGCATCCTGCATTTCCTTGTGCGAGGGGTTACGGATCGGCTCCCATTTCGGGTAGGTCGGCCAGACAGCAGCCCAGACTCGGCCCTTGGTATCGACGCCCATCTGCACCGGGTTGATCATGCCATCGAACATTTCCTCTGAGGCGAAGACGTTGGCCTTCATGTTCGGCGCGAGCTTGAGCTTGGCCACGGTTTCCTCGGCCGTTATGTACTTGACCGAGCCTTCCTTATTGGGGTTGCTGCTCCGCGAACCGCCGCCGACGTTGGATATCACTTTGACCGCCGGGGGCACATTGCTGTCGTCCGGCTTGATGGATTTGCCGCGAGCCGCCGCGTGCACGACCTTGTCACGGTTGGCGGTCATGATATCGATCATCTTCAGCTCATGCTGCAGTACAGTGCGGTTGGTCTGCTTGTTGACGAATGCCAACCCGGAGCGGCCGCCCCAGACATCGTTGCCGTCCGTGGCACGGTAGCGGTTGTACCAGTGCCAGTTTTTGTTGAGCACGGCATCCCGAATGCGGCCGAGCTTGCGCTTGCCAACCTTGGGCGCCTTGCCAAAGAGGTTCCTATAGATGCCCTGCGCCAGCAGTTGGTTGCCTTCGCTGGTGAGGTGAATGCCGTTGATGGTCAGTGGCTTTTCGCTGCCCTCGTACAGCTCCTGCGAGAGGGTGAACAAATCGATAAACTCAACTCCCTTCTCGTTGGCTACCTGGCGCGTGGCCTCGGTGTATTTGGCCAGGCGCTCGTTGTTGGCTGAGCCGTCCGGCAGGTTCGCTTGGCCAAGGTTTTCGTGCGCGATCGGCGAGAGCAACACGAGGCGCGGCGCGCTCTTTCCGTTGTACTTCTTGCCGTTGGTTTCATCCAACCATTTGGCCAAGTCGGCCCTGTAGGCGTCCGGGCTATTGTCGAATGACTCGTTGTAGCCCCAGAACGCGAGGATCACGTCCGCCTTGGAAATCTCGAGGTACGCGTCGGCGCTAGGGAAGTTTTGGTTGCGCGGTCGGTTGTTGACCTTGTCGCCGGCGAAGCCGTGATTACGGAACACTAGTTCCTTTTTAGCCATCGAACCCTGCACGTAGCTCTCGAGCCAGCCGTGGTGTTGCATCCTCTCCGCGAGCGAATTACCGATGAGCACGACATGCTCGCCCTTTTTCAAGTCCAGCGCCTGGCCGGAGATCACCGCGCCGAGGCCAACAGCGGTCGTTACCGCCAGACCAAGGAGCCTTGTTTTGATGGTTTGATTACTTTGATTCATCACAAAAAATGGTTGGATTAACACACCCCGCACCCAGGCATATCGCCTGCATTACAGACGTTTCAGCCCTTGAATGGTATTCAAACGGGGCGGGAGTGTTAGCAGCCAAGCGGCCCGAAGTAAACTGAGAAAACAGAGAAAACCGGCCTTTTCCGGGTCTCTCACCGGCCTAGCTAAACACGCTTCGAAATAGCTCGATGCTCTTGGCGACTCCCTCATCCGCAGGCGCCTTGCCCTCGAACTCCAGCGACACGTAGCCGGAGTAGTTCACCTTGCGCAAAATGTCCGCCACATGCTGATAATCGAGATCCAGCGTGTACCACTCGCCGCCGCCATAATAGGTTTTGGCCTGCACAAAATCGGCCTTGGGAGCCACCATCTCGAGTTTGGTATACGGATCCTCAAGGAAATTACCGGTATCCATCAGCAGCCCCAGCCAAGGGGAATCGATGGCATTGACGATCCGCAGCAGCCCCTCCGGTGTGCGCGTGAGGCCCCAGTGATTCTCCAGCGCCAACATCACGCCGCACTCAGCCGCCTTGGGTAGACATTTCTCGATTGAGTCAATGCACCAATTAAACCCATCGTCCAGCGTGTGGCCCGGCAGGATCGGCTCCTTGCCGCGCAGCTCCATCAACTTGTTGAACGACTTGACCGTGCCCCAGCGGCCGGAGTTGAGCCGGATGCTCGGTATGCCCATTTTGTACGCCAGCTCGATGCACTTCTCCGTGTGCTTGATATTGCGCTGCCGCACTTCCGGATCTGGGTCGACAAAGTCCTGATGGATCGACAGGCAGATCAGGTCGACACCGTTCTTGAACGCATGCCGCTTGAGTTTCTGCAGATAACCGTTGTCCTCGGCGTCCATCTGCCGGTGCAGGATGTCCACCCCCTCGACCCCCAGCCGGGCGGTCTTGTCGATCACCGTCTCGATGGAGACTTTCGGATCGCGAAAATGCCAGTAAGAGTAGGACGAGATGCCAAGCTTGATGCGCTTGGCCGAGGCGGCGCCTGCTCCGGCGGTTGACGATGTGGTGGCGCAGCCGGCCCCGGTGGTCGCCAGCGCCCCAAAGGCTGCCGCACTGCTGATAAAGCCGCGCCGTGAAATCGATCGGGTTGTTTTGCTCATGCGCACGCAGTATCATCACAGCCCGACCCAAAGTCCAGCGCTTGGCCAAGCGGCAGGCTTGACGAGGCCAAGGGGCAAACCTACTCTCACGCCGCTCCGGACGCGCCGGCTCGCGGCGTGCCTCCCCCACAATATACTGAAAGAATCTCGTGGAAGTCACCGTAACCGACCTTTCCCCCTGCCGGAAACAGCTCCGCATCGAAGTCGATGCCGAGACTGTGGATGCCAAGTTTGACGCCGTCGCCAAGGATTTTCGGCGGCAAGCACACCTGCCCGGGTTCCGCCCAGGGAAAGCCCCTCTGCCCAACGTCATGCGCGCCTACGGCGACAAGATCGCCGACGAGGCGAAGCGCGCCCTCATGGCCGACAGTTACTCTGAAGCGCTCAAGCAGCAGGAACTCAAGCCGGTCATCATGCCGGAGATCGAGGAACTGCAGTTCGGCCACGGCAAACCGTTCCAGTACATGGCCACGCTCGAGGTCTCCCCGGCGTTTGAGCTGCCGGAGTACACCGGGCTCGAGGTGGAGAAGGAACGCCGCAGCGTCACCGAGGAGGACGTCACCAAGGCTCTCGCCACACTGCAGGAACAGCGCGTCGAATACCGCGACGTCGACCACCCCATGGGCGAGGAGGACTTTGTCGTCGTCAATTACAAGGGCACAGTCGATGGCAACCCCATCACCGACATTGTCAAGGTGGCCCGTGGTATCACCGAGCAGTCCAACGCCTGGCTGCACCTCAAGCGCAATCCGCTCGTGCCCGGCCTGGTCGAGGCACTCATCGGCGGAGCCAAGGGCGACAAGAAAACCGTCGACGTCACCTTCCCGGAGGAATTCATCTACGAGGAACTCGTCGGCAAGGAAGCCAAGTACGAGATCGAGATTGTCGACATCAAGGAGCAATCCCTGCCGGAGTTGGACGATTCCTTCGCCAAGTCTTTCGGCGCGGAGGGCATCGACAAGCTCCGTGAAGGCGTCGAGACCGACCTGAAAAACGAACTCGAGTACTCGCAGAAACAGTCCGTCCGCAACCAGTGCGTGCAGCGCCTGCTCGACGCCGTCACCTGCGACCTACCGGAGACCATCGTCAATCAGGCCACCCGTGCCGCCGTGCACAACATCGTGCAGTCCAACCACAACCGTGGTGTCTCCAAGGAGGTCATCGAGGAAAACAAGGACGACATCTATACCAACGCCAAGGCCAACGCCGAGCTTCGCGTGAAGGCCAACTACATCCTCGCGCAGATCGCCGAGAAGGAAGGCATCAAGGTGACTGAGCAGGAACTCAGCCGCCAAGTCGCTGCAATGGCCATGCAGCAAAAAATCAAGCCGCAAAAAATGGCTGATCAGCTCAAGGAAAACGGCGCAATCTACGAGGTGCAGGAAGAAATCCTCAACGCCAAGGTCATCGATCTGCTCGAGGAAAAAGCCAAGGTCACCGAGATCGATCCCAAGCCGGAGGCGGAGCACACTCACTCGCACGAGCACGGCGAAGACTGCGACCACGACCACTCGCACTAACCGGCCAAGCGCTGGTATCTTTTTACCAAAGCCCGCCAAGCGCGGGCTTTTTTATTTGCCGCTTGGCCAAGCGGGGGAACTTGGCCAGACTTCCGCGCTCGCATGTTTACCCGACGCATTGTTTTGGCACTGCTCGTGGCCGTATTGCTGCCCTTGGCCAAGGGCGCAGCAGCCAAGCGCCTGGCTTGGGATGGCTCTCGGATGGCGTCCTCGCCGATCCCGGTGCCGCCGCTGGTCACGGTTCCCGCCTTTCCCAACCTCAAGTTTCGGCAGCCTGTGGAGATCCGGTTCAACCGTACACTCAACCGGTTTTTTGTACTGCAACTCAATGGCCAACTCTTCTCCTTTCCACCGGATGAAACGGTGGCACAGGCCGACCTCGTGCTGGACATCAAGGTTGAGCTTCCGAGGCTGTCCCAGGCGCTTGGCTTCACGTTTCATCCCAAGTTCGTCGAGAACCGCGAGCTGTTTGTCTGCTACGCTCTGAGGTCTAAGCAGGAGGACGGCTCGCACCTTGTACGTTATCGACTGCCCGAGGCGGCCGCCCCAGCTGTGGTCGATCTCGCCTCGCGTGAGGTGCTGCTCAAATGGCTCGCTGGCGGACACAACGGCTGCTCGCTCAACTTCGGTCCGGACGGGATGCTCTACATTTCCACCGGCGACGCCGAGGCGCCTTACCCACCGGACGGCCTGAAAACCGGTCAGGACATCAGCGATCTGCTGGCATCGATCCTGCGCATCGACGTCGACCGCCGTGACCCCGGCCTTGCCTATCGTGTGCCACCGGACAACCCGTTTACCACCACGCTCGGTGCCCGGCCGGAAGTCTGGGCGTACGGCTTCCGCAATCCATGGCGGATGAGTTTTGACTCCGAGACCGGTGACCTGTGGGTGGGTGATGTCGGCTGGGACCTGTGGGAGATGATCTTCCGCATCGAGCGCGGCGGCAACTACGGCTGGAGCATCATGGAGGGCAGCCAGCCGATCCACCCGGACGACACGCCCGGCCCGACGCCCATCATTGCTCCAGTAGTCCAGCACTCGCACACCGAGGCGCGCTCCATCACCGGCGGCTATGTTTACCGCGGCAGACGACTCCCGGCCCAGCGTGGCATGTACATTTATGGCGACTACGCCACAGGGCGCATATGGGGGCTGCGCCACGATGGCAAACAGGTGACCGAACAGATCGAGCTAGCCAACACCTCGCATCAGGTCATCTGCTTTGGCGTGGATTCCGAAGGCGAGTTGCTGGTGGTCGACTACCGCGGCACGCTGCATCGGCTCAGGCAAAATCCGGCGAGCAGGCCGGCTGAGCCGTTCCCTAAATTGCTCAGCCAGACCGGCCTTTTTTCCGACCTGACCACGCTTAAGCCGTCCGCCGGTGCCTACGCCTACACCATCCGCTCCGAGATGTGGCAGGACGGCGCGGCCGCGCAACGTATGATCGCCATCCCCGGCACGGGCGGCATCGACCTTCACCCCAATACCGATCAGCGGCTCGGCTTTCGCGAGGGCGAATGGCGCTTCCCCGACCGCACCGTCCTCGCCAAGACGCTCTCGATGCCGGTTTTTCCTTCGGCGGACTCCACTGAAACGAAATCACGAAAACTAGAGACGCAGGTACTGCAGCTCGTCGATGGCTTTTGGCAGGCGTACAGTTTTGTCTGGAACGAAGCCGGCACCGACGCCGAGTTGTCTGATGGCAAGGGCAGCGACACGCGGCTGCTTGTGGCTGATGAAAACGTCCCCGGCGGACGCCGTGAACTGGCCTGGCACTTTGCCAGCCGCGCCGAGTGTCTGCTTTGCCACAACCAGCTTTACGGCACCGTCAACGGCTTCGCCGCGGAACAACTCGGCGGCAGCGAGAGCGAAGGCCAACTGCACGAACTCATCCAGCTTGGCCTTGTTCGTGAGCGGTCACAACCAGTCCGCAAGACTCTGGCCAACCCGCAGGATTCCAGTGCGCCGCTAGCCGATCGCGCCCGTTCTTATCTCCACGCGAACTGCTCACACTGCCATCATCAGGGCGGGGGCGGCGCCACGGTGTTCGACCTGTACCACCACCTGCCACTCAAGCGAACCAAGCTCATCGACCTTGAGCCGGCGCAGGGCCACTTCGGTCTCGACGACGCGCGCGTAATCGCCCCGGGCGACCCATACCGCTCGGTGTTGCTGTACCGCATGGCCAAGCAGGGTAACGGCCGTATGCCCCACCTCGGCTCGCGGAAGCTCGACCCGCTTGGCTTGAAGCTCATGCACGACTGGATCGCCGCCATGCCGCTCGAAGAAACCGGCCGTGCCCCTGCGCGGCTTGGCCAAGTGGAAACCCAGCGCAAACTCATCCATTCCCTTGGCTTGGCCAAGCGCAAGGATCAGCCAGACACCTTGGCCAAACTACTCGACCAATCAAGCGGTGCGCTCATGCTGCAACAGGCGGTGCTCGGCAACTCCCCGCTTGGCCAAGCGATCGAAGACGATCGGCTCGAGATTGCCGCGGCGGCGGCGCAGCACAAAAAATTTCGTGTGCGTGAATTGTTTGAGCCATTCCTGCCGGACAGCCAGCGCGCCAAGACGCTTGGCCCGACTTCAGACACAGCCAAGCTGTTGGCGCTCAAAGGCAGCCCGGTAAAAGGCGGCATCCTGTTTAGGCAGGCAGGCCGCACGCTCTGCGTCAACTGTCACCGTGTGCAGGGCGAAGGCAAAAACATCGGCCCGGACCTCAGCCAAATTGGCGCGCGGCTGAACCGCGAACAACTCCTCGAGAGCCTACTCGCTCCGTCCGCGACCATCCCCGACGGCTTCACCCTTTACACGATCGAGATGAAATCCGGCGAGGCGCACTCCGGCTTCCTGCTCGAGCGTGGCAAGGACACCACGCGGTTCCGGTTGATCACCGGAGAGAAAAAAACCCTGCCCACGCAAGGCGTGAAACGATTCACCGAAGTGCCCACCTCCATCATGCCAGCCGGCCTGCTGCAAAACCTTACCCGACAGGAAGCCGCCGATCTACTCGCCTATCTGGCCTCACTTCGCTAATGGTTCCTTTGGTTGACGTTCGACATCGGCTTACGGAGAATCGGGCGTGCCTTTGATTCGCCAGTTCAATCTGTTTCCGCTTAGCCAAGCGCTTGGTTTGGCTGCAGTTGCGCTTGGTCTGCTGCTGCCTCATCTGGCCAACGGCGAGGAGACAAAGGCGATGTACTGGGAGGCCCACATCCGACCGCTGTTTAAACAGCACTGCCTAAAGTGCCACGGCGGCGCCAAGCAAAGGGGGGGACTGGATTTGCGCTCGCTCGGCTCGACCCTCAACGGCGGGGACTCCGGCTCACCGGTACTCCCCGGCAACCCGGACGGCAGCCTGATTTACAAGGTGCTCCTCCCCGGAGCCGATCCGCATATGCCGCCGGGAGAAGGCAAGCAGCTCCCGGAATCCGACCTGTCGCTTGTGAAGAATTGGGTCGCCGCCCATGTGAGCCCTCACTCATCCAACACTGGCTCTGAACCATGGGCTGCGGCCTCCCCTGTTTTAAAACCGAAACCGCTCAAGCTGCCCACGGCCAGCTTGCCCGCCTCGCGGGTGATCGATTATCTCGTGCAGATCGGATGGCAAAAAAAGGGCGTCAGCCCGGCCAAGCGCACCGATGACCGTGTGTTTTTGCGCCGGGTGTATCTCGACCTGATCGGGCGCATCCCGACGCCCGCCGAACGCGCGGCATTCCTTGACGACGATCGGCTTCGCAAGCGTGAGGCACTGGTCGACTCGCTGTTGGCTCAGCCGGAGTTCGCGCCCCACATGCGGGAGATGTTCGACGTGCTGCTGCTGGGTCGTGTGGATGAGGGCAAAACCAAGCGCCGGGCGGACAATCGTTGGCATGCCTATCTCGAGACGGTGTTCCGCGAAAACCGCCCGTGGAACGAGTTCGTGCGCGACATCATTCTCGCCGGTACAGGCGATGGCAGCGAACGCGGTGCGTCGTGGTTTCTTTACGAGCAAAGCAACGACCACCAAAAGATGGCGGAGTTGATCGCTCCGGTGGCGTTCGGGGTGGATGTGCAGTGCGCGCAGTGCCACGACCACCCAAGCGCGCCGGAGATCAAGCAGGCCCATTACTGGGGATTGGTCTCCGCGTTCAACCGCAGCAAAAACGTCGATACGAATAACGGCCCCGGCCTGACGGAGTCAGCCATCGGCGGTTTCATCAGCTACAAAAATCTGGCAAAGGTCAGCTCCCCTGCTGAGCTGACTTTTCTGAACGGCAAGTCGGTTTCAGAAAATCGCCCGGCCAAGGACACAAAGGAAAAGGATGACCCGGCAAAGTACCTCGTGCCGCCGGGGAACAAGGTCGCCGCGAAACCAAAGTTCTCACGTCGCGAAGTGTTGGCAGAGGCGGCGTTGACAGACAATCCGGGTCTGGCGAGGGCATTCGTCAATCGCGTCTGGGCGATGTTGACCGGGCGTGGCTTCGTGCATCCTGTCGAGGAGATGAGCTCGGAATATCCACCGAGCCACCCGGAGTTGCTGGCCTGGCTGGCGCGCGATTTTGAGCAATCCGGCCACGACATCAAAAAACTGATCCGCGACATTGTCCTTAGCGAGGTTTACCAACTCGACTCCAAGCCAAGCGGCCCGGCCCGGCCTGAGCCGTCGGTTTTCGCCGTGGCGCTGGAAAAGCCGCTGCACGCCGAGGTGTTGTTCCGCTCGCTGCTGGTCGCGACCGGCCGGTGGCCAAGCGCATCCGACACAAAAGTCGACGCAGCAGCTTTTCGCAAACTGCTGCTCACGCAATTTCCGGATCTGTTTCCGCGCGAGTACAACGCCTCCATCCAGCAGGCGATGTTTCTCTCCAACAACCCGATTGTGCGCGACATGCTGCAGCCGGATGGAGGCTCGCCAGGGTTGAACCTGCCCTCCCTTTTGCTCAATCTGTCCGGGCAGCCGGAACGAGTCTCGGTGGCGTTTGAGACGGTGTTCGGCAGGCCGCCATCGCGAGATGAAACGGCGATGTTCGAAGGCTATCTGAGCAGGCGCGACGATCGCCTGGCCAAGGGCATTGAGCAGATGTTGTGGGCGATGGTTTGCAGCCCGGAATTTTTGATGAACCACTAATGGAAAACAATTCAGGCCAAGCGCACGATCAATGCGGTAGCCCCGAACACGGGCTCCATCGGCGGCGTTTTCTTGAGGGGCTGGGCGGTGGCGTAGGTGCCATCTCCGCCGCGAGTTGGGCCGGCCTTTTTTCCAACCCGGTGTTTGCCGAGCAAACCAAGCGCAAACAAAAGCGTTGCATCCTGCTTTGGCTCTGCGGTGGCCCCAGCCAGTTCGAGAGCTGGGATCCCAAGCCGGGCCGAATCACCGGTGGACCTTTCAAAAGCATCCCCACCTCGCTGCCCGGGTATCACGTCAGTGAGTTGATGCCGAATTGTGCCAAGATCATGCACAAGCTCGCGGTGGTGCGCTCGATGAAGACCGACCTCGAGAATCACAACACCGCCATCGATCTGCTGAACCGGGGCGACAAGCCGCGACCGCCGTTCGTGCGGCCCACGCTGGGCTCGGTGCTTGGCCAGCAACTGGGGCAGCTCGACAGCCCCATCCCCAATTTCATTCTGCTTGACCCCTGCCCGGAGGGGAATGAGTTCAAGGGTTTTAAGGCAGGCAACTGGGCCGGATGGCTGGGTGCCGAGTACGGCCCGGTTCGGTTGGGTGGCCAGTACAAGCTGCCGGACGTCAAGCGGCTGCCGGACATCACCACCACCGACCACGAAGAGCGCGAAGCGCTGCGGCGTTTCATCGGCCGCAAGTACGAAAACGACCGCCTGAGTGCCGCGGCCTCTTCACAAAACGCGGCGTTCGCCAGAGTCAAGGGCTTGATGAGCTGCGCTGACCTGTTCGACCTAGAGCGGCTGCCGCAAAAAGATCGCGACCGTTACGGCCCGGGAACATTCGGACTGCACACGCTGCTGTCACGGCACTTGGTCGAGAACGGTGCTCCGTTTGTGATGGTGGCCAACGGCATGCCTTGGGACAGCCACGTGTTTCACAATGAGATTTACCAGATGGTGATCCCGGATTTGGACAACATCATTTACCAGCTCGTCACCGACCTCGAGGAACGCGGCATGCTCGACGACACACTCGTGGTTGCGATGGGCGAGTTTGGCCGAACTCCAGGGATCAACCAGGCCCGAGGCCGGGATCACTACCCGAAGGCGTGGAGCATGATGATGACCGGTTGCGGCATCAAGCAGGGTGTCGTGGTTGGCGAAACTGACAAGGACGGCTACGAGGTCGCCAGCAAGTCTTACGACGAGCGCAACCTGTTCGCCACGATTTTCACCGCGCTGGGCCTCGATCCCCACCTTGAATACGATCTCCCCGGTCTGCCAACTTTTCATTACGTGGAGGAAAAAGCGGAGCCGATCCGTGAGTTGCTTGCCTGAGCCATGGCCGAGGAAAATAAACATCCCAAGGTGCTGGCTAAGCAGGCCAAGGAAGTCCGGCTGCCCACGTCGGCTTATGGCCTTGCCCTCTCGGACGACGACAACCTGTGCCATGTCACCGGCATGGACGGCGGAGTGCACGAAGTCGAGATTCAGTCCGGCAAAACCAAGCGCATCGGGGGCCACGACAGTTACGCCGCCTCGCTCGAGCGGCTGCCCGGCAGTCAAACGCTGATCTCCGCCGGGTACGATGGCCGCATCCTCTGGCACGACTTGGCCAAGCGCAAGGTTGTACGCGACGTCAAGGCTCACGATTTTTGGAGCTGGCAGATGAAGGTTTCCGCCGATGGAACCAGACTAGCCAGCGTCACCGGCCGCTACGCCTGTGGCGGCTACAAATACGAACCGGCCCCCGAAGTTGAGCCGTCGGTGCGGGTTTACGACACAGCCACGGGCGAGCACTTGGCCAAGTTTCCGCACATTCCGCCTGTGCAATCATTGGCGTTCAGCCCAGACAACCGTTTTTTGGCCGCCGGCAACCTGATGGGTGAGATCCGAATATGGGACTTAGCCAAGCGCAAGCAGGTCGCCAAGTGGACAACCGGCTCGTTCACCGGCTGGGGCATCATCAAGGGGCACTATTACACCGGTGGCATTTTTGACATGCGCTTTTCCGACGACAGCAACAAGCTGTTGGTCTGCGGAATGGGCTCCACTCGCGACCCCGCCGCTGGCAACGGAAAACAGCTTTGGCAGAGATTCGATTGGCGCTCCAGCCCGGCCAAGAAACTCGATGAAACACACTCCGGCGAACATGGTGCCGGCCTAATGGAGACTCTCGACCAGCATCCCTCCGGCGAATACTTCGTGATGGCCGGGCGGTTGTTTAAGGGGAACTGGAACGTGGCTTTTTTTGACACAGCCACAGGAAAGCTGCTT
>CEWJ01018097.1_pt1 | contig 35454 bp, 19 predicted proteins | sample 350291 | NCBI WGS metagenome assembly CEWJ01 (sample SAMEA2622923, study PRJEB7988) | marine metagenome | isolation source: saline water (ENVO:00002010), including | reverse complement strand
GGTTCCAAACTCGGGGAGGTGCAGGGCTACGAGTGGCCGACCGGGATACGGGTGTCACTCGAGCAGATCGGCGAGGATGATCAGGGCAATTGTGGCATGGAACAGGTCGCGGCGAGGACGCTCTGGGCGGCGACCGAGTCGGTGCCGTCCTTTCGGATCAGCAACTCGCCCAACGCCACGACGGATGAATTTGAATTTGTCGTGCAATCAGCCACCGGCGATCCGTTGAACCAAAAGGTGCATGTGCCGCCGGGGCGCAGTCGCGTGGTGGAGATGCCGGCCGAGTGGCTCGAGCAAACCATTCAGCAGTTATCGATTCGCGGTGATGCCGCCGGGTTCGACAACACATATCACTTCGCCCAGGAACGACAGCAGACGGTGCGCATCGTTTACATCGGTGAAGACAAGCCGAACGATGCCGAAGGCTCGCTTTTTTATCTGCAGAGCGCGTTTCAAAAAACGAGTGCGCTGGGCTTTGACGTGCAGGCTGTCAGCGGACAGTCCACCGAGGCCCTGCCGGAGGCGGACCTTTACGTGATCGGCAACGTGGTTTCGGATGCGCAGGCCAAGGCGCTCGACCAGGCGATTCGCGGAGGCGCCACGGCGCTGGCGATTGTTCACTCGGACAAGCAGGCCAAGAACCTGCAGCTTTGGCTCGACGCCCCGGAACTGTTCATCGCGGATGTGAAGTCGAAGGACTACGGCCTGCTGCAGTCGCTCAAGCTCGATCACCCGGTGCTGTCCGTTTTTCGTGACTCGAGGTTCAGCGACTTCACTAATCTGCATTTCTGGAATTACCGCGAACTGCAAAGCCTGCCAAGCGAGGGGGTTGAGGTGCTGGCGAGATTCGACACCGGCCCGCCGGCATGGCTACACGTCCTGCGGGACGAGGGTCGCCTGATGGTGATGACCGCCGGCTGGAGACCGTCCGACAGCCAGCTTGCGCTCTCGACCAAGTTCATCCCGCTGCTCTACTCGATTTTGCAACCAGTGCTCGAGGCAAAGACTCAGTCGCATCAATTTCATGTTGGCAGCCGGATTGACGTGACCCGATTCAACAACGGCGAGGTCAGCGGCAGCGTGACGATCACTCCGCCCGGAGAGGGAGCGGCCACGGTCGAGACGGCCGACGTGTTCCTGCCGACCGAGCCCGGGCTGTACACCGCCAGCGGTGCGGATTGGTCGGAGACGTTCGCGGTGAACCTGCTGCCGGCCGAGAGCCGGACTGAGCCGATCCCGATGGATCAATTTCAAAAACTCGGCCTCCCGATGGACGAGGCGGTGGCCTCGCCCGGGCAACTCGCCGCTGATGCCGCCACGGCTGAGAAGACCGAGGCGAACCGCCGTGAATACTGGCAATGGGCCTTGTTGGCTGTACTTTTGTTTGTCACCCTCGAAACTGTGCTGGCCGCCCGGGGAAGTCGGGCAGTTGAACCGGTCATGACATCATGAACGAACCAAAAACACTTCAGGAACACCTCACGTTTTACCGGCAACAACATCGTCGGCAGAAACTTTACTCCGGCTTGGCCATCTGCTGGGGGCTATGTGCCCTGGCGGTTGTCGCGTTACTGCTGCTTGGCCAGGCGCCTGCCGTTGCCTGGCCGGTTGTCGCGGTGGCGGCTGCAGGCTTGGCCACACTGGTATTGATTAAGGTTTGGATGGTGGACTGGCTGACATTGAACGAAATCATCCGGAAGATTGAGCAGCATTACCCCGGGCTGAACAAGTTGCTGGAGACGGCCTCCGAGCAGTTGGCCAAAAACGACCCCGACAAACTGGATTTCATGCAGCAGCGTGTGCTCGCCGAGGCACTGCAGGCCAGCCGTGACCAGGGCTGGGAGATGCAGTCCAATGGCCGTCTGGCCATGGCGCACGTTTACCACGGGGCTGCGCTCACAGTGTTTCTGCTGGCATTCTGGCAGTTGGCCGAGAACAGCACGTTGATGGATCGATCCGCGTTGGGCTTGGCCAAGGGCAAGGTGACCGTGGAGCCGGGCAACGTGGACGTCGAGCGCGGCACAAGTTTGATCATCGCCGCAAAGTTTTCCGAGTTTAAGCCCGACGTCAGACTTGTCGTGCAAGTGCCCGGCCAACCCAAGCGCCGGATGAACATGGCCCAGAGTCTCGACGATCCCACTTACAGCTATCGCTTGGCCAACGTGCAGTCCAATGCGCTGTACAATATCGAGTTCGACGGCAGGGAGAGTGAACGCTATCGGATGATGGTCTTTGAGTTCCCTGATCTGAAGGTGTCCGAGGCCAAGCTCGATTACCCGGAATTCACCGGGCGCGAGGACAAGACGATCAAGAATACCCGCCGCCTCACCGCGGTCGAGGGCACCGGGTTATCGTTCGATTTTCAGTTCAACAAGCCGCTCAAGTCGGCCGTACTCAAGGCACGCGACGACGAGGGTGAAGACATCGTGCTTAAGCCGCTCGAGGAAAATAGCCCGAACTATTCATTCGCGCAGGACCTTGGTGCGCCGGGAGAGTTTCGCTACGAACTGCTCCTCGAGGATCTGGAGGGTCGGGTGAATCAATTCCCGTCCAAGTACGTGTTCAACGTACTCGAGAATCTGGCACCGGCGTTGAAATTCAAGGCGCCCACCGGCGACACCGAGGTGACCGCCATTGAGGAGCTGCGTCTGCTGGGCGAGGCCCGAGATGATTTCGGGCTGGAGGCAGTCGGCATCGGGTTTCAGCTGGCCGGCGAACAGCCGCACCATATCGCTCTGCAGACCGACGGCGCGGCCACCAACCGACTGGATGTTGCCCATGTCATACGGATGGAGGAACTCGACGTCGAGGTGGGGCAGGTCGTCAGCTATTTTCTCTGGGCGGATGATCGCGACCAAAGCGGGGAACTTCGCCGCAGCTTTAGCGACCTGTTTTTTGCCACCGTCCGTCCGTTCGACGAGATTTTCCGCCAGAACCGATCCGCCACCGAGGGCATGCGCGAACAGCAAGAACAGCAGCAGGGCGAAGGCGGCGAGGGCGGCGAGCAGCAGCAATCCATCAGCCGCCTGCTCGACAACCAAAAGGAGGTGATCAGCGCCACGTGGAATCTGCGTCGCCGTCTGGAAGAAGACGAGTCGCTGACCGAGGACATCCAGACCGTCCTCGATTCGCAGGGTGAGTTGATGAACCTGCTGGAGCAGGCCTCGTCGATGCTGCAGGACACCGAGTCCGGCGGGCAGGCGTATCAGGCCAATGAGGCCATGCAGGCGGCGGCCGAGGATTTGTCTGAGGCACTGGATGCTGATGCGGCCGAGGAGATCGCCCGTGCGTTGTCCGATGCCATACTCAACGAACAGACCGCGTTGCAGCATTTGCAGAAACTTCGCGAGAACGAATTTCAGGTATCACGCCAGCAGGCACGGCAGCAGCAACAACAGCAGGGTCGGGGCAACAGCAATCGTTCACAGCGCCAGCTCGATCAACTCAACATGCAGGACACGGAAAACAACTATGAGTTGGAGAGCAAAGCCGAGCGTCAACAACAGCAGGCACAGCAACAGGGCGAACGTGCCGAGCAACTGCAGACGCTCAACCGCCTCAAGGAACTTTCCCGCCGTCAATCCGACCTGAACGAGCGCCTGCAGGAATTGCAGATTGCGCTGCTGGATGCGGAGGACGAGGAAGAGCGGGAGCGTATCGAGCGCGAACTCAAACGTTTGCAGGAGGAACAGCGAGACCTGATCGACAACCTCGACGAGGTCCAGCAGCGGATGGAGCAAAATCAGGACGACGAACTCGCCGATGCACAGGAGCAACTGGAACAGGCTCGTGATCAGATGGAGGAAACCGCCCGAAATCTCGAGCAGCAAAACCTCTCGCAGGCAGCCAACTCCGGTTCCCGCGCCAGTCGCAACCTTGATGGAGTTGAGGAGGATTACAAGGAACAGACCGCCAACGAGTTTGCCGAGGCCATGCGCGAAATGCGGCAGGACGCCCGCGAACTCGACGCCACCCAAAACGAGTTAAACAAGGCCATCGAAGAGGATCGGCAAAGTTCCTTCCGCTCACTGAGCGACGAGGGCAACCTCAAGGACGCGCTCGACATGGCCGAGCAACAGAAGGATCAGCTCGAGGATTTGCTGCAGCAGATGGAGCAGGTCTCCCGCGAGGCGGAGGACTCCGAACGGCTGTTGTCCAACGAATTGGAGGACGGCATCCGCCGCGCCCGGCAGGAGAACATGGAACAGTCACTTGACCAGTTGTCGCTGCTAATGCGGAACAACCTGCCGGAGGAGACCGGTGACATTCAGCGTGATCTGACAGAAAACATCTCCGAGTTGCGCGACACGGTCGAGGAGGCAGCCGAAAAGATCATCGGCAACGACGAGGACGCCATGCGCTTCGCTGCCGATCAACTGGACGACCTGCGCGAGGAGGTCCAGCGTGAGATGGAGAACGCGCTCAACCAGCAGCGTCAGGGCGAGCCACAGGGCGGCCGCGAGCAGCAGGGCAACGAACCCAATCCGCTAGGCCAAGCGGAGGGAGAAAACCGCGAAGCCCAGCCGGGTCAGGGCCAAGCGCAACCCGAGGAGGGTGAGCCCCGGGAAAACCAGCAGCGCGGCGGCGGACAGGGCCAGCCAAGCGAACAGGAGGAACCTCGTGAAGGCCAAGGACGTGGCCAAGCGGATGAGCAGGAGGACAATCCTGAGCGACAGGGTGGCCAGGGGCAACAGCCCCGTGAGGGCGAACCGCAGGAGGGTCAGCCCAATGGACAACCTCGTCCCGGGCAGGGACAGGGCCAGCCAAGCGAAGAACCCAACGAGCAGCAGAACCCCCAGACAGCACAGGGGCAGGGCGGACAGCGACCGAATCCGAGCGACCGGAATAATCGCCGACGCGGAGGAGACGACAACGGCGGTGGGAATACCGGCGGCTCCGACTTGTTTCGGAACCTTGAAAACTTCGACCTCGATGGCCCGCTGACCGGACTCGACTTCCGCGAATGGGAGGATCGTCTGCGGGAGGTTGAGGAAGTCGTCGAGATTCCGGAGCTGAGAAACGAGCTTTCCGAGGTGCGCCAGCGTGCCCGGGATATCCGCCGAGAAAACAGGGAGAACGGCAAACCCCCCAAGTGGGATCTGGTCGACATGCAAATACTCAAGCCGTTGACCGAGATCAACCAGCGACTTGAGGAGGAACTGTCGGCGCGCCAGCCCAAGCGGGAATTGGTGCCGGTCGATCACGATCCGGTCCCCGAGGAATATTCCGAGCTCGTCCGCCGCTACTACGAACGCCTAGGCGGCCGAAGGGAGAAGGGCAGTGAATAGGTCGCATGGGCCTCATTGGACGTATGGAGATACGCAAAGACGGTGATGTCCTGGGTTGATTCCATAGTCTTCCTCAGTCGGGATTTGCTTCCGGTGGCTGCCGTTGCGGCGGTGCTGGTCGTGCTTGTATCGGTCTGGGGCTACGGGCGATCTCGACTGCCGATGAGGCTGAAACTGACCGGCATCACCCTGAAAACCCTTGGGATCCTGCTGCTTGGCTTTTGTCTGCTCGAGCCGCAATGGGTGGATAAAAAGGCCAAGCCGGGGGCGAACTTTATCGCCGTGCTGGCGGACAACAGTCAGGGCATGGAGATTCGTGATGCCGGCAGCGCAACCTCACGAGCTGAGGAATTGGCGGCAATCCTCAAGCCGCAGCCGGGCGATTGGCAGGAGGCGCTTGACGAGAATTTTCAAATCCGCCGCTACTCGTTCGACACACGCCTCCGCACGACCGGTGACTTCGACTCACTCGATTTCAAGGGGCGCGCCTCGGCATTAGTCGGCTCAACCCGAAACCTTGGCCAACGGTTCAGCGGCCGGCCGCTTGCCGGCATTCTGCTCTTCAGCGACGGCAACGCGACCGATATCGAGAGTCTCAACGACGGCCTTGGCCAAATGCCGCCGGTTTACCCGGTCGTCATGGGGAAGCAGTCCCCGATCAAGGACATCTCCATCGCCTCCGTGCAGGTGACCTCCTCGACCTTTGAGGACGCGCCGGTGGTGATTCATTGCCAGTTGGCTGCCACCGATTTTCCCGCTGAAAAAATCGTTGCCCGCCTGTTGGATGCAGATGGCAAAGTGCTGGACACTCAATACCCCGCGCTTGGCCAGGCGATGAAGGTGAAGTTCGAGGTCAAGCCGGAGTCACTGGGCGTTTCGTTTTACACCGTGGAGCTTGGCCAGACCGGCCAGACGGAGGGCGAGGCGGGTGAGGAAGAGGCGACCCTCGCTAACAACCGGCGGGTTGTTGCGGTCGAGCGCCGTAAGGAGCCATTCCGTATCCTCTACGTCGCCGGTCGACCGAATTGGGAATACAAGTTTCTCAAGCGCGCGCTCGACGATGATCCGCAGGTAGACTTGGTTGGCCTGATTCGTATCGCCAAGCGTGAACCCAAGTTTGTCTTCAAGGGACGCGATGGCGAGAGTAGTAACCCGTTATTCCGTGGATTCCGCGGTGACGAGGAAGAGGAGGGCAGCTACGACAAGCCAATCCTCAAGCGGCTCAACGTCAAGTCGGAGGATGAGTTGAAGGATGGGTTCCCGAAAAATGCGGGCGATCTTTTTGGCTATCACGCGATCATCCTCGACGACCTGGAATCGGCTTTTTTCATGCCACACCAGCGGGAGCTGATCCGCCGTGCCGTTTCCGAGCGTGGCGCCGGGTTCATGATGCTGGGTGGGCAGGAATCGTTTTCACAGGGAGGCTACGAAAACACGCCCATTGACGAATTGCTGCCGGTTTACCTCCAGCGCAGTGGCAATGTTTCGCCGGTGGACAACCTGGCGTTTGGCCTCGAGCGGGACGGCTGGCTCAGCCAGTGGGTGCGTCTCCGCAAAACCGAGGCGGACGAAAAGGATCGGCTGGAGGACATGCCCAAGTTTCGTGTGCTCAATCAGGTGGATCGCATCAAGCCGGGAGCAAGCGTGATGGCCTCGGTGCTTGGTGAAGACAACAAACGTATGCCGGCGTTGGTGGTGCAACGCTACGGTCACGGCAAATCCGGCGCGCTGTTGATCGGCGACATGTGGCGCTGGCAGATGGCCGGCAAAAACAAAAACGAGGATCTGCCCCGCGCATGGCGGCAGATCATCCGATGGCTCGTGACGGATGTGCCCAGCCGAGTGCAGTTGGCCACGGAGGCGGACTCGGGGGCGGCCGGGCTGGGTCGCAGGTTGATCGTCAAAGCGCGCAACGAGGAGTTCAAGCCGCTTGGTTTTGCAAACGTGGAATTGAGTGTGATGCCGAACGGCGACGAGTCGCAGGCGGTCGATCTCTCCGTCGACCCTTCCAGCACGGAGGCAGGTGCGTTCGAGTCGCTTTACATCCCGCGTGAGGAAGGCGGATACGTGGCACGCGCCGTGGTGCGTGATGAAAACGGCAAGACGATCGGCGATGTCGAGGCCGGCTGGGCCAGCAACCCGGCGGCGGACGAGTTCCGCTCACTGCAACCAAACATCGCGCTCATGGAGGACTTGGCAAAGCGCACCGGCGGCCGCGTGCTCGACGTGAGCGAATTGACAGAGTGGGCCAGAGAGATGCCGTCCAAACAATCACCGGTGATGGATTCATTCCAGACCCCGTTGTGGCATCTGCCGTGGATGTTCGCCGCGGCCCTGCTGTTACTGGTCACCGAGTGGTGGCTCCGAAGGAGGCATTGGTTGCCATGAGGATGATTCTTTCTATTGCGCTGCTGCTCAGCTTGGCCAAGCCGAATTTGAATGCGGCTGATTTTAACACGACCCAGTCGCGGCAGGTGTTGGTCGTGGCCGGCGCCGGTGGCGAGGAGGAATACGGTGAACTGTTTGCGGAGTGGACCGAGACTCTGGCCAAGGCGTTTGAGGGCAACGCATCTGAACTGGTGCATATCACTAACGGCTCGGAGGAAACCGGCGCGCGAAAAACCATCGAGACCAAACTGAAAGAGTGGGCCGAAGCCGAGGGGAACGAGATTTGGATCGTGTTGGTGGGCCACGGCACATTCGATGGTAAGGAGGCCAAGTTCAACCTCGTTGGCAAAGACGTGTCGGACAAGGAATTCCAGCATTGGCTCAAGCCGCACGACGGGCCGCTCGTTTTTATTAACACAAGCTCCTGCAGCGCCCCTTTCATTAACGCCCTGTCCGGGCCGAACCGGGTGGTCGCGACCGCGACCAAGAGCGGTTACGAACAAAATTTCTGCCGGTTCGGAGGCTACATGGCCGGGGCTCTTGGCCAAGCGGAGGCTGATCTCGACAAGGACGGGGCAGTCTCGGTGCTCGAGGCGTTTTTGATCGCGTCGCGCAAGGTCGGTGAATACTACCGTGAGAACGATCGCTTGGTTTCTGAGAACGCGCTGCTCGATGACAACGGCGATGGCCGGGGGACGCCTGCCGACTGGTTCCGGGGAGTTCGCATCGAAAAGAAAGCCAAGGGCAACAACAACGCGGATGGCTTGCTGTCGCGCTTGGTTTTCCCGGTTGTGCCAGCCGCAGAAAAGGAGATTCCCGACTCGCTCCGAAAAAAACGGGCCGAGGTGGAGGCAAAAATCGAGACGCTGCGCTCGCTAAAAAAATCGTTGGAGGCCGATGTCTACTATCGCGATCTCGAGAAACTCTTTCTTGAGCTGGCAGCAATCAACCATGAGATCGAAACGGCCCAATCAGCATCGTCGGGTGGGGCTGATTCAAATTGATCCCACTATTGCGCTTGGCCAAGCGCATAAAAAAAGCGGGGCGCTTGGCCCCACTTCAAAATACTTTCCCTTCCGCTTGGTTCAGTAACGGTAATGCTCCGGCTTATACGGGCCGTCGACCGGCACCCCGATGTAGTCGGCCTGTTCCTGTGACAGCTTGGTGAGCTTGGCCCCCAGCTTGTCCAGGTGCAACCGCGCCACTTCCTCGTCGAGTTGCTTGTCCAGCCGGTACACGCCCACTTTTCTGTGCGGATTTTTGCGGATGTCAATCTGGGCGATCGTCTGGTTGGTGAAGCTGTTGGACATGACGAAGCTTGGATGACCGGTAGCGCAACCGAGGTTGATGAGACGTCCTTCAGCAAGCAGATAGATCGAGTGACCATCTGGGAAAGTAAACCGGGTGACCGGTCCTCCAGGGATTGAGTCGTCTTTAATTACTTCACGGGTAACACCATCCATCGATTCCAGTTTGGCAACTTCAATTTCGTTGTCAAAATGGCCAATATTGCAGACGATAGCTTGATCCTTCATTCGGCTCATTTGGTCTGCGGTGATAATATCTTTATTACCGGTTGTTGTAACATAAATATCGGCTTCCGGAAGTGCGTCTTCAACGGTTGTTACTTCGAAACCAGCCATGCAGGCTTGTAGGGCGCATATAGGGTCAATCTCAGACACGAGTACGCGGGCTTTCTCATTGGCGAGCGACTCTGCAGATCCTTTGCCAACATCTCCAAAGCCGCAAACCATTGCTACTTTGCCTGAGATGAGTACGTCCATAGCACGCTTGATGCCATCAACCAGCGAGTGGCGGCAGCCAAATACATTGTCGAATTTCGACTTAGTTACTGAATCATTAACGTTTATGGCTTGGAATAGAAGTTCATCGCGTTCTTCCATCTGCAATAAGCGGTGAACTCCGGTGGTGGTTTCCTCGGATACACCTACCACCGATTCGGCGACTTTTGTCCAGTGACCATCGCGTTCTCCGTGAACCTTCTTCAATAAATCCTTGATGACCTGTTCCTCCTCACTACCGGACTCGCTGTTCACCCAGTCGCTGCCTTTTTCCAATTCCACTCCCTTGTGGATGAGCAGGGTGGCATCACCACCGTCATCGACAATCTGGTCCGGTCCGGAGCCGTCTGGCCAAGTTAGTGCCTTGAAAGTGCAGTCCCAATATTCCTCTAGGGTTTCACCTTTCCATGCAAATACTGGCACACCTGCGGCTGCGATGGCCGCTGCAGCGTGATCCTGTGTGGAGAAAATGTTACAGGAACACCAGCGAACATCTGCGCCTAGCGCAACAAGGGTCTCAATCAAAACAGCTGTCTGCACCGTCATATGTAAGGAGCCCATTACCTTAACCCCGGCCAAAGGTTGATCGGAGCCGTACTTTTCGCGCGTGGCCATTAGGCCTGGCATTTCCTGTTCAGCAATAGCGATTTCTTTTCGGCCAAATTCAGCCAAATTAATGTCAGCTACCTGATAATCTTTCGTGTTTGTGGCGACTAATGTGTCTGTCATCTCTGTAAAAGTTGCTTTTTGATTGAGCTAGTCAAATTAAACGGCCCTCTTTAGCGCGGTCACTTTGTCCGTTTTCTCCCATGTAATTGCATTAAGGTCATCTACTTTTCCAAAGTGACCATAATTGGTTGTCTTTGAGTAAATAGGGCGCAGTAGCTTGAGCTGCCGAACTATGTTGGCTGGCTTAAAGCTGAATACCTTCTCCGCAGCCGCTGCAATTTTGGCGTCGTCTACGACGCCAGTACCAAAGGTGTCTACACAGACGGAAACCGGGTCGGGATAGCCGATGGCGTAGGCGAACTGGATTTCACAGCGCTTGGCCAAGCCGGCAGCCACGATGTTTTTGGCTATGTAGCGGCCCATGTAGGCAGCACTGCGGTCGACCTTGCTTGGGTCCTTTCCGCTGAAAGCCCCGCCGCCGTGGCGGCCCATTCCGCCGTAGGTGTCGACGATGATCTTACGCCCGGTCAGGCCGCTGTCGCCCTGTGGTCCTCCCACGACAAATCGTCCAGTTGGGTTGATTAATATTTGAGTGTCGCGCGCCAGCATTTTCTTCGGCAATACTTTTTGGATGACCTGCTTGTTGATGAAGTCACGGATGGTCTTGTTGCTGGCATCGGCGGCGTGCTGGGTGGAGATGACCACGCTGGTGATCTTCACCGGCTTGTCATCGACGTACTGCACGGAGACCTGACTCTTGGCGTCGGGTCGGAGCCACTTGGCCTTGCCGGCCTTGCGGAGCTTGGTCAGGTGACGACCAAGCTGATGCGCATACATGATCGGCGCCGGCATCAGCTCAGGAGTCTCGTCGCAGGCGAAGCCAAACATCAATCCCTGATCGCCGGCGCCCTGTTCCGCAGTGGCCTTGCCGGCGGCTGCCTTGGCGTCCACGCCCTGGGAGATGTCCGGGCTTTGGGCGGTGAGATAGTTGTTGATGAACACCTGGTCCGCATGAAAAACATCGTCGCTGTTGACGTAGCCGATCCCGCGGATGGCATCGCGCACGACCTGCTCGACATCGAACTTGGCCTTGGTCGTGATCTCACCGCCGACGCATACAACGTTGCTCTTGACGAAGGTTTCGCAGGCGACCCGACTGAATTTGTCCTGCGCTAGACAGGCGTCGAGCACAGCATCCGAGATGGTGTCGGAGACTTTATCGGGATGGCCTTCGCCAACCGATTCGGAGGAAAAAATGTAGTTTTTACCCATGATAAAAGTGGCTAACTGATTCGAAGGTAGTTTGATATCAACGAATCAAGATATGATTATATGTAATATTTTTTGACTTATCAAGCTAATTTTGAATGTTATATTGAAAATATTTTGCTTAATCTATAAATAATACATAAACTCTATTGACTTTATGGGGATTTGTTTTAAGATTTTGTTTTTGGCAGGATTAAGAGTCATATTCCCTTTCGGCTTGCTTGGATCTATGTAGAAATTTGATGAGTTTCCAAAAAGAGAACGAAGATAAACCAAAACTAGCAAAAAACGAGACCATCAAGGAGGCTAGTAACCTCCTGCGCGGCACGATTGCCGAGGGTCTGCTTGATGAGTCGACCGGTGCGCTGACGTCGGACGACACGCAACTCACGAAGTTCCATGGTATTTACCAGCAGGACGACCGCGATATCCGCCGTGAACGCCGTAAGGCCAAGCTCGAGCCGGCGTATTCCTTCATGACCCGTGTTCGTCTGCCCGGCGGGGTCTGCACCCCGCAACAGTGGCTGGATATGGATGCTTTTTGTACCGACTACGCCAACGGCACGCTCAAGCTCACCACGCGGCAGGCATTTCAGTTGCATGGTATCATCAAGAAAAATCTTAAGCTTACAATTCGTAAGATTAACGATTCCTTGATGGATACAGTTGCTGCATGCGGAGATGTGAATCGAAATGTTCTATGTAATCCTAATCCCTACCAGTCAATTTTGCATGCTGAAGCTCTTGAAATAGCCAGAGCTATCAGTGACCATCTTACACCGGCAACTCGCGCTTACCACGAGATTTGGCTCGAGGATGAAAATGGAGAAAAACAAAAAATTACTGAAGCTCCCGAGCCTGAGTTCGAACCAATCTATGGCAAGACTTATCTTCCCCGAAAATTAAAAACTGCTGTAGCTTTACCTCCGTGTAACGACGTTGATATATTTGCTAGCGATTTGGGTTTCGTTGCTGTGATTGAGGACGATAAAATCGTTGGCTATACAGTTACGGTGGGAGGAGGAATGGGTATGAGTCATGGACAGGTTAAAACTTTTCCTCGTTTAGCAGATGCACTTGGATTCTGTACCCCAGATAAAGTGACCGACGTGGCTGAAAAAATCGTCACCACGCAGCGCGATTATGGTGACCGCACTGACCGCAAGCATGCCAGGCTAAAGTACACCATTGAGGATCGTGGATTGGAATGGTTTCGAGGTGAAGTTGAATCTAGGCTTGGGTATTCTCTTGACGAGCCGCGGCCATTTAAATTCGACCACAATGGTGATCGTTACGGCTGGGTGGACGACGAGAATGGCAACAGTCACCTGACGTTGTTTATCCAGAACGGCTGCGTGGTAGATACCGATGACTTTCCCATTCGCACCGGCTTGCGTGAGATTGCGAAAGTGCATGATGGCGACTTCCGCCTTACCGCGAATCAAAACTTGATCATTGCAAATGTTTCATCGGCAAAACGCACTGAAATAAATAATTTACTTCTTAAGTATAAAATAGATGAATGTTATGATCAATCGGGTTTGCGATTAAACTCTATGGCTTGTGTGGCTTTGCCGACTTGCGGTTTAGCCTTGGCGGAGTCCCAGCGTTACTTGCCTGACTTGATTGAAGAACTGGAGGCGGTGTTAGAAGAGCTAGGCCTAGAAAAGGAACCGATTACGATCCGCATGACTGGATGTCCTAATGGTTGTGCACGCCCTTACATTGCAGAGATTGCCTTCGTTGGCCGTGCTCCAGGCAAGTATAATATCTACCTTGGTGGAGGTTTCACTGGTGATCGGTTGAACAAACTGTATAAGGCTGCGGTTAAGCAGGAGGAGATTCTGGGTATCTTTCGTCCGATTTTTGAGCGCTACGCAAGAGAACGCACTGAGGGAGAGCGATTTGGCGATTTTGTTATTCGTGCAGGCTACGTTGCTGAGACCCGACTTGGCCGCGAATTTCACGATGATTTCAAGGAAGACTAACTCTAGCTAGGTCAAGCGTTGCGACTTCCGAAAAAGGCTTGAGGGGGCTGGGGGTGATGCGTAGGATGCGCCTCCCTTTTCAAGGGATGGCTGGATAGCTCAGTTGGTAGAGCAACGGATTGAAAATCCGTGTGTCCCCGGTTCGATTCCGGGTCCAGCCACCACTTTCATCCCACCCTTAAAATACAGTTATGGTGGACACGCCCCAATCATTCTCCGTCCCCGGTCTGGAGGACGGGCGCAAGGCGGACGAGCCCTGTACGATAGTCATTTTCGGCGCGAGCGGCGACCTTACCGTTCGCAAGCTCATCCCCGCGCTTTACCATCTTTATACCGAGGGGCAGATGCCGGCCTCGTTTAGAGTGGTTGGCTTTGCGCGGCGCGAAAAAACGGACGAGAGCTGGCGGGAGGAGATGCGCGCTGGTATTGAGAAATACTCCCGCACGAGCCGCGTCGATGGCGCCCATTGGCAGGACTTCGCCACCAACCTATGCTATCATCGTGGTGATCTGACCGACGCCAACGCCTACGGTGGTCTGGCCGAGCTTCTAGCCTGTTTTGATGATGCGGTTCTGTCAGGTAATCTTGTTTTTTATCTCGCGATTTCACCTAGCTTGTTTGGCGAGGTGGTGGATCAACTGTATACCGCCGGGTTGCTGAAACGATTTGAGGAGGGCGATCCGAACTGGCAACGGGTGGTGGTGGAGAAGCCGTTCGGGCATGACCTGAGCTCGGCACAGTTACTCAACAATCATCTGATCCGGCATGCGCGGGAGCGTCAGATTTTTCGTATCGACCATTACCTCGGTAAGGAGACGGTGCAGAACATCATGATGTTCCGCTTCTCCAACGCCATCTTCGAGCAGTTGTGGAATCGCGAGGCGATCGAGCACGTGCAGATCACCGTGAGCGAGGACATCGGTGTGGGTAGTCGCGGCGGGTATTTTGAGGAGGTGGGCACGCTGCGGGACATGATGCAGAATCACCTGCTGCAGATCTTGTCGCTCGTTGCGATGGAGCCTCCACCCTCGCTCGAGGCGGAGGACATCCGCAACGAAAAGGTCAAGCTGCTCAAGTCGATCCGCAAGATGACCCCGGAGGCGGTAGCAAACAACGTAATACGCGGGCAGTACTTTGCGGGCACAGTTGATGGTGACAACCGTGGAGGCTACCGGCAGGAGGAGCGCGTGAACCCGGAGTCGAATGTCGAGACTTTCGTGGCGTTGAAGCTTTTCATCGACAACTGGCGATGGAGCGGTGTGCCGTTTTATCTGCGCACTGGCAAAAATCTTCCGCATCGTGCGAGTGAGGTGCGGGTGCAATTCCGTCCGACGCCCAATGTATTGTTCGCTGCGCAGGATAATCTCGACCTACACGCAAACGCACTGACGCTGCGGCTGCAGCCGGACGAGGGCATCTCATTGCGGTTCAACGGTAAGGTGCCGGGAAACAGCATCGAGACGCGCCCGGTGCGGATGCACTTCGGCTACGATGCGGAGTTTGGCGCCTACACGCCGGAGGCTTACGAGAGGCTGCTGCTCGAGGCGATGGCAGGTGACGCCACGCTGTTCATCCGCCGCGACGAGGTGGAGACCGCTTGGCAGATCGTCGACGACATCCGGGCAGGGTGGGGCGATACACCGCTATCCAACCGCGAGTTTTATGCCGCCGGAACATGGGGGCCGGTCGCGGCGGATGATCTGCTGGCAGCGGACAACCATGTTTGGCACATCCCTGTGCCGGCCAAGTGATGACCGGCTACACCGCATTCGCCGACAAGGTTGAGCTGGCCCGGCACGCTGCCGCGCTGTGGCTCGAGCGCTTGGCCAAGCGCGATCCGGCCAAGCCGTTTACGGTTGCGCTCTCCGGTGGACGCATCCCCAGGCTGCTATACGAATTGGTGGTGGCGCAGGCGCGTCCGGGCGCGTTCGATAACGTGCATTTTTTCTGGGGCGACGAACGGTTCGTGCCGGCGACCGATGATGAGAGCAACTTCAAGCTCGCCGACGAGGGTCTGTTTCAGCCATTGCAAATTCCGCTTGGCCAAGTGCATCGCGTGCTGACCGATCGTAGCGAGGCTGAGGCGGTGCAGGTGGCCGCCGACGAATTGCAGCAGTTTGCCGGTGGCCAAGCGCTTGGCCAACCGGTGATCGATCTCGTGTTCCTCGGCATGGGGGAGGATGCCCACGTTGCCTCGCTGTTCCCTGGTGACACCGAGGCCATCGATTCGCAGGCGGTTTACCTCGCGGTGACCGGTCCGAAACCGCCGCCGCGTCGCATCACGCTGGGCTATCCCGCCTTGGCCGCCGCGCGCGAAGTCTGGGTGCTGGCCTCCGGCGAAGGCAAAGCCGGAGCATTGCGCGACTCCCTCACCGCCGGCAGCGACACCCCGCTTGGCCGCGTCCTGCAAAGCCGCGAGCAGACAGAAATCTTCACTGACTTTGAGGTGTAATTTCGGACTCGCAGGCTCGTCCCTCCACGTTCAAGCCAAGCGCAAAATGGAGGGGAGAGCTAGCGAGTCCGCACAAATATTCAGTCCTCCAAATGTTACTCGGCCGTGAGTTCGAATGTTGCGGTGACCGGTTGGTGGTCCGAGAGGAGGCCGGTCGTATCGTTGACGATGCAGGCTGCGGCTTGGCAGGAGACGATCAGGGTCGGGGGGATGTGCCGATAATCATCGCTTGGCCAAGCCCTTGGTTAAGGTATCGAATTGGGCGGTCAGTTTTTCCTCGTTTTCCAACGCCTTTTTTAATCCCGGGAAAATTGCCGTCGCAATGATGCCTTTCTCTGTTTTGTCGGAAAGTTTAGCCAACTTGTCGTGGTCCAGTATTCCAGTCTCGCGTGCATGACGGCAGAGTTCGATCAGTTGACGCATTTGTGAGTCAAGTGAGATCAGTTCTTTTTCGATAAACTTTTTTGGAAGCAATGGGATGCTTTGGTGCATGGAATCTTCGAACATGAATTTCCCCTGTCCCCGTGCCGTGCCTTCCAAACTGTAAATGCTCATCGCGCGTTCAAATATGAGTGTGTGCTCCAAGGCTTCGTACGGTCGCCTGTCGGTTTCCAAGTGGCGTTGCCACTTTGAGAGATCTGCGTCACGCCATTTATTCGAGTCAAAGCCGGACTCGAATAAAACGACGATTGTGTTCCCAATGGATTGTTTTGCCATATGCTCGACCATGCTCTGGCCGATTGAATCGTATAGGCGAAAAAGGAGATTGATATTCTCCATTGCCTCTTCGGGATTATTCTGGTGTTGCTTGAATGCGGTAGACTGCTGCAAAAGTTTTGTGTACCAGTTAATCACTTGAAGATGCGGCAGTTCTGTAGTGTAGCCGTTCTCATAGGCGGCGGGGAAATGTTGTTGTTTTCGCCTAGCTGCCTCACGGAGATTGTTCAATACGCCTTCGAATTGTTCGAAGTAGGCCATCAGTACTTCGTCATCAGAGCCGTTCGCAGGGAAATGTTTTTTAGTTTCTGAATTTGTTCTTGAACGTTCGCGCAGTTGTTCAGCGAATTTTGCCCAATCTGCAATCGCCTCGTTTGATTGGCTGTTTTCTTCAGGTAGCAATAGCGGCTTCACCTCCTCGAAGCGCTTTTTGATTTCCGGGTTTAGGAATACCGGTTCTTCTCCGTTTTTTTGGGTGTAAAGAAAACCGCTAAATGGCTCGGCGAAGAAGAAATTCTCATCGTCGGGAGGACTGTTATTTTTAAAGTCTGCTCCGCTGTAGTTCCAACCGTCCACCTTGCCGGCTTTCTTGTGCGCTATCCATTCACTCCAATCCTCATTTAATTTGTCTCGAGCCGCTAAGGCCTTAACCACTTCGGCCTGTGTAGGCTTGTCGTCGGGATCGACATCCGAGTGGCCGGTGAGCAGTTCATCGTGTTCATCAAACCCGTCTCCATCCAAATCCACTCCCAATCCACTTTCGAGTTGATGTTCCTGTTTCAACTCTTTTGCAGTATTCCCTGAGTTGTCCCAGATTTTTTCACTCGCCCCTTTGGCGACCAGTGTGTCGTAGAGTTTGTAAATACCCACTCGCGCGCTTGATACCGAACGGTGCAGAGGAGTCTGACCGCCTCGATCTTTCGCGTTTATGAGTGCCCCATTCTCGATGAGAAGTTCAGCAATTCCACCCCTATCGTTCTCAGCGGCAACATGAAGCGGCGTCCATTTGCTTCCATATAACGCATTTACGTCTGCCCCATTTTCGATGAGTAACTTGGCAACCTCGATGTGGCCATTCTCAGTCGCGATATGTAACGCGGTTTGCCCATCGCTCCACTTGGTGTGAATATCCGCTCCCTTGTCGATCAGGATTTGCACGATGTCACTTAATCCCTCGGACGCAGCAGTTGCCAGGGAGGATTGACCACAGCTTTCACAAGCCAAATGAGTGGCGATATTCCTCTCGATCAGCAACATAGCCGTCTCTGAATGACCTTGATGGAGTGCGACATGCAGGACAGATGATCCGTAATTCCCCTGCAGGTCCGATTGGTCGGTATTGTCTAGAAGCACCTCGATGGTATCGGTAAACCCCTTGGATGCCGCTCCGAGTAGTGGGGTGACATTGTCTTTGGTGGATTCAGCATCCACCTTTGCCCCTGCAGCGATCAATCGTTTTACTGCATATCGTTGGTTGTTAAACGCTGCAACGTGCAGCGGAGTAATTCCTTCCGGACTGGCAAAGTTGACATCGGCGCCGCCCTCAAGAAGCAATTTTATTATCCTGCCATGACCTCCACCTGCCGCCAGATGAAGTGGCGTCTGGGATTCTTCGTATAGCAGATTGAGGTCGGCTTCCTGTGCGATCAGTAACTTGGCAATAGCCAAGTTACCGCTATTTGCCGCAATATGCAGCGGGGTCGCCCCGAACTCGTTTTGTGCATTTATATTCCCTCCGCTCTCGATATATTTTTTGACTGAGGCCTCATTGCCGTTAATCGCTGCCTGCCAGACATCAATATCGGATCCGCACCCCGTCAAAAGAAGGATGGGGATTAGAGATTTTAAGACTCTTCTCATGATAAAACCGACGACCGACGCGATTCACCCCAAACACTTTTGCCGGATAAAAAGGCATCACAATCGCTGTGAGCAAAAATATTATTTTTCGGATGTTAGTTTCAAATAATAAATAATAGAAAAAATGGATCGACTCGTCGTTTTGCGCTTGGTCGCGTCCTGCAACGCTGTGAGGAGACTGAAATATTCACTGATTTTGAGGTGTAATTTCGGACTCGCAGGCTCGTCACTCCACCTTGATGACCAAGCGCAAAAATGGAGGTACGAGCCTGCGAGTCCGTATAAATATTCAGTCCCCCATAAGTTACTTGGCCGTGAGTTCGAATGTTGCGGTGACCGGCTGGTGATCTGAAAGGAGGCCGGTCGTTTCGTTGACGATGCAGGCTGCGGCTTGGCAGGAGGCCGCGAGGTTGGGGTTGGCGAATACGTAGTCCAGACGCCGATCCGGCCCCATGTCCTCACCCTCGCGCAACGGGGTTGGAAAAGTACCAATGAAGGCCTTGCGCTTGGTATTGATCAGGTCCACGAAGCCTGCGTCCTCGAGCCGTTTCAAGTGCCGATAATCGAGTTGGCCGTTGCGCAGATTTTTCCCTTTCGTCCGAACGTCCAGTCGCTTGAAAAACGGGATCATGTCCTCGCTGCGGTCGTAGACCGGCTTATCGTGCAGTGAGAAGGTATTGAAATCTCCGGCCAATGCCACCTTCGCATCCCGAGGCAGCGTGGCAATGTCCTTCATCAGCAGGTCGATTTCCCTGATTCGAATCTCCCAGTTGCCGGGGTGCAGGTGGATGGCGTAAACGTGGATGCCGTGTGTCTGGCAGCGCAGCAGACCGTGATGGTATCCCTCGATCGTGCGCTTCACCGCGGTGATCGGCTGGCTGGAGGTGATCCCGGTGGGGAACCCCTTTTCCTTGAGCAGAACGCTGTGCGGATGACCCCATGCCTTGGCGTCGTCGGCCAGTTTTTCGGGGGTGTAGTGGTTCAACTCCTGCAACGAGACGACGTCCGGCGCCTGGGCCTGCATGAACTTGAGATAGTTGGCCTTGCGTTCGGGTTTCTTGGTGAACCCGTACCAGACGTTGTAGCTCAACAGCTTCAGTTTGCGGCTTGGCTTGGCGGCAGGCTGACTGCGCGGCAGACGGCAAGCTGTCAGCAACGCACCCGCACCGGCCGCGGCGCTGATGGCGAATCGGCGGCGGTTGAGTCGATTTTGTTTGTTCGAGTTTTTCATGTTATTTCAGAACGCTTGAGTGATCGATGATCCACTGGAAATCAGTTCGTGGCTTGGCCGGGACGATGCCGCCAACGGCTCCCTTCACCGGTGGTCGAATCGTGCCGTGCTCGCCGGTGACCTTCCAGCGGTGCGTGGCCGCGTGGCCGTCCGCGTAGGAGAGGGCGGTTGCCCCGTTGTGGTATGAGGCAGGCAGGTTGCCCCACTTGTATTCATGAAAGCGATTCATGTAGTAGCCGTCGTTGATGGTGTCCGGGTGTTCGCCAAGAAACACAAAAATGGATGACGGTTTGCGAAGCTGTCCATCCGTGACGAACTGGACGTAATCGGGATTAAACTCATCGAGCAACGGGCCGGGATCGCCGACGAGATGATTCATCGAGTAGCTTCGGTTGCGCGGGCCATTGCTCGCGCGGCTATTGTCGGAGGGACACTTGAAAATGGAGATCGAATCGCCCATATACGGCGAGAGGAGGGACGAGGTGAGCGCGAGGCGGTTGGTGTTGTCCGGGCTGTGTTCCCAGTCCAGCACGTTGTTGGCCCAGTTATTTCGCTGCTCACGGGTCTGATCGCGGCCGTGGTTGTTGACGTATTTGCCCTCGTGATCATCCGCGTAAAGGATCCAGCTTAGGCTCAACTGTTTGACGTTGCCAAGGCACTGGATGCCCTTGGCCTTGGCCTTGGCTTTGGTCAGTGCCGGCAGCAACAGGCCCGCCAGGATGGCGATGATGGCGATCACCACCAACAATTCGATCAGCGTAAATGCCGCGTCTGGCCTTTGTTTCATTGGTGGTGTTTGTTTAATTCAGGAATCGGCCGAAGAGCTTGGCCGCGAGGGCGGTGCCGGCCGGGGTGGCGATCTTGGCGAACAGCGGGCGGAGGTCCTTCAGGGTGTTCACGTCCTGCGTGACGTGGTTCTCGATGTTGACCGGAATCTCCTGCGGGTTGCCGGATCCGTTAAGGGACGTGTATCGCAATTTTTCCAAAGAGAAATTTAGGTTGTCGATGGTGAAGTAGAGCGGCGTGTCGTCGAGTGCCAATTGGGCGGTGGTCCGGGCCAGAGCGTCCGGTAATGAGATGAGATTTCGGGCGCCGCCCTTGGTTTCAACGAGGTTGAATTCGGTGATTCGGATTCGAATCTGCCTGAAGTGTGGCTTGAGTTTGCGGCGCACATTCCAGAGTTCGGAAAAATCGCAATCGATGAAGAGGTCCTCGATCTTGAGCATCGGGGAGCCGCCGTACTCGGGTAGGTTGAACACGGTGATGCCGGAGGCGGCGACGGTGGAGTTGAGGGGGAAACCGATGTCGAGGGAGTCGATGCGGACGTCCATCCCCTGCTCCCGAAACTCGCCGACAATCCACCACTTGGCCAGTGCGTCCTTGGTGAGGAACAGGCCGAACGCCAATACAATCGACAAAATGAGCAGGCGGTATGCCCAGCGGAATAAAAACCGCATCACGGGGAATTACCAAATCAGGGCGGGTGAGACAACGGGAAAGGCCTCAGGCCTCGCCTTCCTCGACGAGCCGCTGCACTTCGCGATGGTTCAGTTTGCCGGTGCCGAGCTTGGGAATTTCCTTCAGGATGCGAATTTCGCGCGGGGCGCAAAGGTTGTTCAGCCCAGCGGCAGCCACGGCGTCACGAATCTCCGCGGGCTTGAGTTTGGACTCGGTGCTGACCGCGATGAGCTTTTCGCCCTTGTCGGCGTCTGTCACGGCGACAACGGCGACCTCGCAGTCCTCGCCGTAATGCGGGAAGGCCCCGGCGAGTGCGTCCTCGACGGCGGTCAGGCTGACCATTTCGCCGCTGACCTTGGCAAAGCGCTTGGCTCGACCGCGAATCCAGAGGTAGCCGTCGTCGTCCTCGTGGACGATGTCCCCGGTGTCGTACCAGCCGTCGAGCGCCTGGAACGCGTCGTTGGCGTCCTTGTTCAGGTAGCCCTTCATGATGTTCGGCCCTTTGACGAACAGGCGGCCGGCATCCTCCACGCCGTCGACTGGCTCGAGCTTGCATTCTATGCCGGGGAGCAGCCGCCCGACCGAGCCAAACCGGTTGTCGGCCTTGGTATTGGCGCTAATGGCGGGTGCACACTCAGTGACGCCGTACGCCTCGGTGATGTGCACCCCGAACCGCCGAGACCACAGATCCGATGTGGCCTGCTGCACCTTCTCCGCGCCGGCTAGCAGGTAGCGCACGCTGCGGAAATCGTACGGGTGGGCCTTTTTGGCGTAACCGTTGAGGAAGGTGTTGGTGCTGAGAAACAGCGTGGAGTTGGCGTGGTAAATCGCATTCGGGATGACGCGGTATTGAAGCGGTGACGGAAATATCGTCGTCCGCAATCCGCGGCACAACGGCAACAACGTGCCCACCACGAGCCCGAAGCTGTGAAACATTGGCAGGCAGTTGAAGATGCTGTCCGTGTCCATGATGTCCACCATGGCCTGTACTTGGCGCAGATTGGCGAGGATGTTGCGGTGGGTCAGCTCGACGCCCTTGGGTATGCCCTCGGAGCCGCTGGTGAACAGCACGACGGCGGTCTGCTCGGCCGGGATGTTGAACTGCGCTTGGCCAAGCGCGGCCTTGTGCTTGAGCAGGATGGCCAGCTTGGCCAAGCCGGAGACCTGCTCGCGCACGTCCTCAAGATAAATGAACTCGATGCCGGCCTCCTTCATTGGCTCGATGTCCAGTCCGGCTTTCTCGAGGAACGCCCGGGAGGTGACGATTTGTTTCAGACCGGCCAGCTTGGAGCAGGTCTGCATCATCGGCGTGCCGGTGGTGTAGTTCAGGATCGCCGGCACCTTGCCGATGCGCCAGAACGCGAGGATGGTGACCGGCGTGGCGTTTACGTTGGGGAGCAGCACACCGATTCGTTCGTCGTCCGGGTTGAGCAGTTTGCTGAACCGGCCAGCCAACACCTCGGCGCCGACCATCACCATGCGGTGAGGCAATCTTTTGCCGGTAATGTCCTCGAGAATGACGGTCTTGGGACGCTCCCGGGCCACGGTTGCTGAGGCTGTCAGCAAATCCTGTGGGCCAACCTCCATTTCACTCTCAAACTGAATCTCCATCAACTGTTCGCGGAGCCACTGCGTGTAGGCGCCGCGCACGTCGGCGCGCTTGGTAAGAGTCTCGGGAGGGGTGATTGGATCGCTGAAATGGACGGAGAGTTTGGGGAAGATTTTTTTCCAGCTGGGATTGGGAGAGTAGGGCAGTCGCTGGGCGTTGCGCTGGTAGCAGGTGATGATCTTGGCGTCGGTTTTCTCGAGCAGAAACCCGGTGCCCTCGAACAGTTTCATCAGGCTACCGGTCTCGGAGAGGCGGCCCTCGGCGAACAGCACCATTCTCCCTCCGTCCTGCAGGAACTTGGCCATCTCCTTGACGGCGAACGGTGAGTTATTGTCCACCGGAAAGGTGAACCGGTTGCGCATGACGAAGCGAAAGACCCAGTGGCTGTCCGCGCGGGTGGACGATACCATGAATTTCCAGTCCTCCCCGAGGCAGATTCCGACGATCCACCAGTCGAACCATGAGAGATGATTCGGAATGAGCAGAACCGGTCCGGGAGTCTTGAGCACCTCGGCGTTGTGTATCCTGAACCCGAAGAAGATTCGGGCGAAGATTCGACTAAAAAAACGGAATAACGACATTCGATGGTTCCCTTGTTCGGAACCAATCTAAAGCCGAAGTTAAGAAACGAAAACCAAAATCGTCCGGGCGCGTCAATTGCTGGCGAACCAGAGAAAGGCGATGGGCAGCAGCAGCGTGGCGATGACCGACGGCCATCGCCGATTTTTTTACCGGGAACGCCATGACCAGCCCCAGTAGCACGGTGACGATCATGCCAAGCGCGAGCAGCAGTGAGAACCAGCGGAACGCCTCGGAGACGGTGTCGTAACTGGGGCCATTGACGCACTGATATTTGTGCACCTGGCTCATGGTGGATACCCACTTGGGTGGCACGTACGAGCCGTCCTTTGTGCTGCTATGAAACCCGAACAACTGCTAGGCGCCGGATGCACAAAAGAAGATGAGCATCGGCAAACAGGCAGCCGAGGTACAGGTGCAGTGTCCGAATCCATTTCATCATTAAAAAGCCGGCGGGGTCCTCCCGCCGGCTGAAAATCAGTGCCGCTTGGCCAAGCGCTTGGCCAAGTGATTGGCGTTAGGCAAATAGCTTGGTGACCGCCTTGGCCTTGACCAACTCGCGTGGTTGGTTGAGGTGGTTGTAGACGATCGTCTCCGGGTCGATACCGAATGCGTGGTAAATCGTCGCTAGCAATTCGCCCGGGTGCACCGGATCTTCGACAGGTGCTGAGCCGGTATGATCGGACTTGCCGTGAACGTAGCCGCGTTTAATGCCGGCACCGGCGATCGCCGCAGTGTAGCAGTATGGCCAGTGGTCACGACCGTCGGCGCTATTACTATTTCCAGAGGTGCTAACACCCATTGTCGGGCTGCGGCCGAATTCGCCGACTGCAACAACGAGCGTCTCCTCGAGCATGCCGCGTTGATCGAGGTCGGTGATCAGGCCGGAAAGGCCGGCGTCAAGCATCGGAGCGGATTGATCCTTCATGCGCTTGGGTAGGCCAACGTGCACGTCCCAAGAGTGGTTGTCGGAGTTGGCGACCTTGGGCCAGACGACCTCGACCACGCGTGTGCCTGCCTCAACGAGGCGGCGTGCAAGCAGGCAGCTTTGGCCAAAGGTGTTGCGGCCGTAAAGATTGCGGGTGGCCTCGGACTCCTGTGCGAGGTCGAACGCGTTGCGCGCGCGGCCGGAGGCCACGAGGTTGAGAGCACGGTCATAGTAATCGTCCAGCTTGAAATCAGCTACGGCCTTGTCGATGTCTGGCGAGGCGTCGTTGATGGCGTCACGAAGACGGGCACGACGGCGGAGGCGCAGCTCGAACACGTCGGGGCGCATCTTGAGGTCGTCGGTCTTGATGCGGTTCATCTTGTTCATATCCATGTCGCCGCCGTCCGGGTAGAGGTAGTACGGGTCGAACGACTTGCCGAGGAAGCCGGCGGTGCCGCCCTTGCCGACCACGTTGCTCTCCTGCAACGGACGCGGCAGCATGACGAACGGCAGCATCGGCTCGGTCGGCGGACGAAGACGGATAATGTTGGAACCGAAGTTCGGGAAATCCTTTGGACTGGGCGGCTCGAGCTGGCCGGACGGGCTGACCTTGTCGGTAGTGTAGCCGGTCATCATCTGATAGATGGCGGCCGTATGGTTGAACAGGCCGTTCGGTGTATAGCTCATGGAGCGTATCAATGACATCTTGTCATTAACCTTGGCCAGCTTGGGCATCAGTTCGGTGAAGTTGATGCCTGGAATCTTGGTCGCTATTGGTTTGAAAATAGACCTCACATTGTCGGGGGCCTCTGGTTTTGGATCCCAAAGATCCAGGTGGCTGGGGCCGCCTTGCAGATAGCAGAGTATTACGTGCTTGGCTTTGCCCCAGCCGGGGCCGCCTACGTGGCCGGCTTCCGCAGCACGGGCCTGCAGCTTGAGAATGTTGGCCAAGCCCAAGCCCATCATGCTCGACCCGCCGATACGGAGCAGGTCACGACGTGAGACTTTCAGGTGCGGATCGCACAAGTCCTTTCCGGGTTCTCCTGGTATGGTAATCATTGTCTTTTCGTTGGTTTAACTAACTAAAAAATCTCGTTCCGGGGAAATCTATCATTTTTGCATGACCCGTCAACGGTTGAATAGGAACGCTGGGCTGTTGATCAGCGCCCAGGCGATGTCCTGTGCCGCGGTCAGGCGGATGGTTTTTTGCTGTCCCTTGCTCAGCTCCAGCGCACGCCGGAACTCGGCCAGTTTCGGATCGACGCTCAGCGGTTGCTCGGCCTTGGCCAGGCCCGCCTTCAATTCCTTCAGCTTGGGATCCTCGGGACGTTTTTTCTTCGCCTCTCCGAGTTCCTTGTTTTTGACGGCCAAATCCTTGTCCTGTGCCTTGAAGTAATCCGTGATACGCTTGCGCTGGTCGTTGTTCCGCTTGTCGGTGGCGGTGGCGAGGATGGCTCCGATGTCCCCGGGATGCCCGATCTCGACCTTCTCGTCGATCGTCACCAGCAGTCGGAATTTGCCGATCGAGTGTTTGTTGCTGCCGTAGTTTTGATTCAGCGAGAACGTCAGGCGCGAGCCGCCCTCGGCCCCGAACTTCTCCTTCGGAATAAAGATTGCAGTGCGGTCGGTGCTCAACTTTGGATGGGAGGCCCAGCCGGAGTTGTCGACCTTGCCGTCGATCGCCTTTTTCACGTCGAAGTCCTTCTGGTTGAAATCCGCCTTGGCGTCCTTGAAGGTAACCTTGGTGGACTTGCGGCTCTGACCTTCGCCGGTGGAGATGGCCTTGAGGCCAAGCTCGGTCAACACAAAGTTGCCGTCGTCATTTCGGCCGGGGCCCTTCTTCGGCAGCTTGTCGTCTGCGAGCAATTCCAGCCGCACCCCGGTGATGCCGCTGAGCTTGGTGTCGGCGTTGACGGTGTAGACTGTCTTTTTCAGGTCGCCGCTGGCGAAGACCACGTTGCCATCGCGTTTCTCGAGCTTGGAGCCGTTGGTGGCTTTCAAGTCGCCAAGCTCGACCGCCGTCCACCGGGTGGTCTTGGCGGCGGAGCCTTCCCAGTCGGCCAAGCGCTTGGCCAAGCCGTCATTGTAATCCTTGAGCGCCTGCTCGGCCTTGGCGATGCGTTCCTTTTGCTTGCGGTCGGCTTCGGCCTCGCGCGGGGCGATCTCCATTTCGTAGGCCTCGAGCTTGGTCTTGGCCAAGCGGATTGCATCCTCGCGTTTCTTTGCACGGGCAGTCTCGCGGGGCTCAATTTCCTTCTCGTACTTGGCCAGTTGATCGATGGCGGTTTTGTGCTCGCCCTTGACGTCTTCAATGATCTTCTTGGCTGCCGTGATTTCCTCCGGTGTGGCATGGCGGTTCAGCACGCGGAGGAACAGCTCGTCGATCATCTTCTCGTCGTCCGCCATGTCGGAGACGAGCTTGGTGATGGCGTTGTCCTTGGCGCTGATGGCGTTGCCCACGGTGGGGCCACTGATGAGCGCCATGATCGGGCCCAACTGAAGGTCGTTGGAGCGTTCGCACTCGCAGGCGCTCTCGCGGGCGGGGCGGCCGAGGTTGCCAAGGAAGCCGTCGGCCAGCTTCACGCCGGAGTCCGGCAACTGCGCGGCGCGTGTGCCCTCCGGCACGCCGGGGAATTTGCTCTTGGTGCCGGTGACGCGGTAGATGGCATCAAACAACACCTCGGCAGGGAGGCGCCGTGCCTTGGCGTGCGAGTAGTTGATGGTGTCGTCTTCATTCCACTTGTTAGTCTTAACGCTCAACTGATAAGTGCGTGACTTGGTGATGATCTTTACGAGGTGACGCACGTCGAAGCCGCTTTCGATGAATTGATCTGTCAGCCAGTTGAGCAACTCGGGATTGGTCGGTGGATTGCCGGCGCGAATGTCGTCGATTGGCTCGATTATGCCTGTGCCTGTCATGTAACCCCAGATGCGGTTAACATAGCTCTTGGCAAAGTACTCGTTATCAGATGCTGTCAACCATGCGGCAAAGTTTTCGCGGCGGCTAGCCTTCTGGGGTGTCTTATGATCTGCCGCGAAGGGGAAGGCCGGAGGCGTGATTTCGCCGGTGCGATCATGCTTGGTTTCGCCCTCGTTTCGGTCATAAATAATCTCGTACAAAGGCTTTGAACCTTCGACCGCGGTGCCGCCGATGCGCTTGTCACCGGACTTGTCGTCCTTCTTCAGGCTGACCTGCGCGAAGTACGCCGTGGTTTCGTAGTACTGATCCTGTGTCCAACGCTCGAACGGGTGATCGTGGCACTTGTTGCAGTTGAACCTAGTAGCGAGAAACAGTTGAGTAGTATTCTCCATGATCTCCGTTGGCTCACGGAGCACCTTGTAGTAGGAGGCTGGCGGATTGACCTTGTTGGAGCCGCTCGCGGTGATGATTTTACGTGCAAACTCATCGTATGGTGTGTTGCTAGCGACTTCAGTACGAATCCAGTTTCGAAAATCCGCTGATCCTTCGGTTCCAAGGAACTTGCGGTTGACTAGAAGAAGGTCGGCCCACTTGTTGGTCCAGTGGTCGATGTAGTCGTCATTGCCAACAAGCTTGTCGATTAACTCGTCGCGCTTGATTTTGCTACTGCGATTGTCTTCGGCAAATTTGAGGACATCCTCGGCGGTCGGAGGCAGGCCGGTCAGGTCGAGGTGGATGCGGCGTAGAAATTCCTCATCGGATGCTATCTCGGATGGCAGCGTCTTGGTGCGCTTGAGTTTGTCTGCCACAAATTCATCGACCTTATTGTTGGTCGGCATGTCCTTCCATTCAAAGCCAGATCGGTCGCCCATCACGGTCACGATGGTGGAGGCATAGGCTCCCTCGAACCGGGCAAGCATTGGGGCTTCGCCGCGTCGGGCGGTGGTCACCAGACCGCTTTTATCAGTCGTGGCAATGTCGGAATTTCCGGTCTCGATGAACGACTCGGCGGTGACGTCCCGCTTTTCGCCGTTGGCGTAGGTGGCGATCACGCGCATCTGTTGCTTGTCACCAATCTTTTGAACCACCGGGTTTTTTGGTGAAAGTTCAATGCTAGTGACACGTGGTGAATCCAACTCCAACTTGGCTCCGCCTGCGATCCAATTCTTGAGAATCTCGTAGTAGTCCTCCCCCATCTTGGTCAACTGTCCTCCTTCATGTGGCACGGAAGCAGAAGCTTTGAGTAAAAGCAGACTGTTGTCAGGTGAGGCAATGTTTACTCTGCGGCTAGCAAGGTCATCAGTAAACGCACGAATATCGTAGATCGGGTCGTAACCGCGAAGCGAAAGTTTGAAACCGTTCTTGCCGTCCTTGGCTCCGTGGCAGATTCCGGCGTTGCATCCCAGCTTTGATAGCACAGGCATCACGTCGCGCACGTAGTCCGGCTTGAAATCGCCGCTGACCCCGCCCACGCGAACCGTCAGAGTGGTCTTTTGGTTTTTGTGGAAAATCTCGAGCTTGGCCTCGCCATCCTTCATCGGCTCGACCATGCCACTTTTGCTGACCTTGATGACATCGGAGTCCACCTTGAACGCAAAGTCGCGCGAGGCATCGTAGCTTTCGCCGGTGCCCTTCACTGCGGTGAGTAACAGTTGATTGTAGTCGAACTTCCCGTTCAGGTTGATCTCCGACGGCTCGACTGACAGGGCGATGACGTCCTGCAGCTTGTCGTCCGTCATCGGCACGGCCATGAAGGCCCGTTTCAGGCCAAGCGCTTGGCTGTCGTAGAGACGCACCACGCCGTCAGCTCCGCCGACAGCAATCGTATTGCCGTCCGGGCTGAATGCCGTGGAGTAAACCGAAGTGCCCAGCGAGACCTTGGCCAGGAGCTTTACCTGCTTGGTGTGGTACTCGGCGGAAAGTTTTTTGGAGTTGCCATCGAGTGGACGCTCAAACGCCTTCTTGAGCGCATCGTTAACGCTGCTGTCGTAGTCGGAGTGATAAAGGTGAACCGAGCCGGTGCCGTTGTAGCTGCTGCCGGCGATTATGCTTTTTCCGTCCGGCGCGAAATCGAGTGAGAAAATCCGGCCCGGCATTGGCGGGAACTTACGGACGAGATTTGAGTTGTCGCCGATCACGCGTTTGGTCACGCGTGTTAACCGATAGATCTGCGGTATACCATCCGAGCCTCCTACGAGGATCTCTTCTTTTTTCGGATGAACCGTGATGGCGTGGATACCGCCCTTGAGTGCTCCCGGAGTGATGGAGGTGATGTTGTCTACAAACCGCGAGGTGGCTACCTCGGTTAGTTTCACCGCCATGTCGCGGCCAACAGAGACAAGGTGGTCGCCTTTGTTGTTCCAGACCGTGTCCAGCACCCAGTCCTCGTGGTGATTTTTAAATAGAACCTGTTTGCCGCTGCTGATGTCAAACGCCCGAAGCGTCGAGTCCGAAAGGCCGACAGCAACTTTCTTGTTGTCTGGCGACCAACTGATGCCGTAGAGCGTGTCGAACCCGACCGGGATGGACATTGACAACTGCTTGCTGCCGACGTTCCAAATCTGAATTTCACCGGAACGCGCCGGTAGTCCGCCGGCCACTGCTAGCTTTTTGCCATCGTGTGAAAACTTCACCTTCTGCACGCGCTCGGATAACCCAACCAAGCGGCCGGCTAGGCCGGATCCGTCGGCGTGATGAAGCAGCACTTCATGGTAACCGGCCAAAGCGATCAGTGTGCCGTCTGGTGAATAGTCGATCGAAGATATGACCGGCGGCATGCTGTACACCGGCGGGTTGTCCATGTTGTAACGCTGCTTGGCACTAGTCGGTGTATCATCCTCCGCACCCTCGGCCACCCAGCGGGAGATCAGCGCTAGTTGATCCTCGGGAAGAGGGGCAGCCTTCTGCGGCATCTCCGCCTGGCCGTCGATCGGCGTAATCAAAGTGATTAAATGACTCTCGTCCGGCTTGCCGGGTACGATGGCTACCTCATCGCTGTCGCCCCCCTTGAGGAGTTCCGCGAAGGTGGTCATGACATATTCGCCCCTAGCCTTGGCAGGTTGATGGCAGCCGAGACATGAAGCCTGAAAGATCGGTCGGATGTCGTTGTAAAAACTGACCTTTTGCGGCTTGACCTCCTCTGCCTGGGTAGTTGTTGCAACGAGCAGCCCGGTCAAGATTCCCTGTAACACACCTTTTTTCATCTTAAATTATTTGCGGACACAACACTTTTGCACGCATTCCTACGCTACTTGGTTTCATCGGACCCCCGAATTAGACCATATTTCTCCCGTTTTTCCAATTGAAAATGTATCTTTTTCGCATCGAATAATGGCAAAAAAGCCGCTTGGCCAAGCGCTTGGCCTACGAAGTGCGCTTTCGGGCGACGACAAATGCGTTGAACATCAGGAAACGCCACGGACCGAGGTTTAGCGCGAAATCGATCTGCTTGGACACATGGCGGTCGGTGCATTCGGTTTTCACGACGTCGCACCCGTTTTTTTTAAGAAAAAACGCCATCTCCACGCCGTTCGTGGCGACGATGGCATCGTCATCCGGTTGAAACGGTTCACGAACGATTGGCTCCATCCGGTCAAATTGAACTGTGCCGGGATTAGTGGCCATCTGCCGGCGCTTCGCCCGAAGCCTCTGCCAATTCCTGAATTTATTGCCAAGCCCACGCATTCTCGGGTGGTAGTCGCGAAAACCAATCGCCCGAAAAAAATTGGGGCTGGATAGAACGATCCGTCCGCCCGGTTTTACCACGCGAACTAATTCCGTTATGAACGCTTCCGGTTCCTCAACATGCTCCAGCACGTTCAATGCACCCACACAGTCGAATGTGGCATCGTCGAAGGGCAGGTTGCGGCCATCATAGAGTCGGCAACGATCGCTGACCTGCTTGGCCTTGGCGATGTTGGGTTCCGAAACCTCTACTCCGTGTGCCTCGTGCCCGGCGTCGATCAACCGTTGTACGACCTGCCCAACGCCGCAGCCAACGTCCAGCACTTTGCCGTCGGGCTCAGCAGGGCATAGGGCATCGGCATATTTCACATAAAACCCGGCATCCCATCTGTCCAGGAAATCGGTGTACGCCTCGTTTTCACGATAATAGTCCTGCTGTTCACCCATGATCGTCGAAGGAATCAAAAACTCCCTCTCCCTTGAGGGAGAGGGGTGGGGTGAGGGCGAAAGTGGTAGGATTTGTAGTTGATCCACTATTACAAAACTCCCCCTCATCCGGCCTGCGGCCACCTTCTCCCCCGGCAGGGGAGAAGGAATCATCGCGGTCGCACTCGGTCATATGGTACCGCACTATAGATTCCGTTAATGGCACTATGAGTTCGTATTGTTAGTTTGCTTTTTCCTCCCGTCCACGGTGATGAAGCCAAGCAACCCGAAGCCGCCGAGCAGGGATGCCAGGCTGACATATAACCACGTGTTCGGGGGCTGAAAGCGAAAGACTATATCGTGTTGGCCGGGCAGCAGGTGGACGCCCCGCATCACGAAATTACAACGGAGCAACTCCGCCGGTTGGCCGTTCACGCTGACCTGCCAGTGTGGTGACCAGTGATCGTTGAGGAGCAGTACGGCCTCTGTGGTGGCGTTGGCTGAAAGGTGCAATTCCTTCGGCTTGTACGACGTGATGCTGACCTTGCCACCCGCTTGGCCAAGCGCGGCCGTCGATGGTTTGATCGGTGAATCAACTATAACCGATGCGTGCGGATCGAACTCCCGCTTGGCGATCGTTTCCAGTGCTTCCAAGGCATTCGTTTGCACCTGCCAGTGACCAAAGAGTTTTGCCCGGGGCAGGGCGCCGTCAAACCGGATTATGGCATGGTTCCCTGCTGGATTGAATTGCGTCGTAATGTCCTCCGCCCCCGGATGGTTTCTGTTGCGTGCATCCGGACGCAGGTCAAATAGGAATGGGGCGGTTTCGGTAAACCGACTTTTACCGGGATCAAATTGCTGGTTGAAAAACGCGACATCATTGGTGTTCCCAAGTATCCATCGCGTGTTGGTCAACTCCCAGCGACGGCCGGCCAGAAAATGCGTGTTCGTGTCTCCGGTTCTAGTAAACCGGCGCTTGAACGCCTCATGATCGGCAGCCATGCGTGGAACCTGAACGACATCGATTGACTGAATGTTGTTATATAGGAATTGGTGCTGAAGCCACTCCATGCCGTATAACTGCTCCAGCGTGCTGCGAGCCGCTAGTGGTGATATAGTTACGCGTCCCTCGTGCGGAGACTGTTTCAGTTGCTCGATGAGTGGGTTGTTGCCTTCGTATTTGTATTTATAGTCGTAGTACTGAACCCACGGGGAATTTGCCCGCGTGAGGTCCAGTGCGACTAATAGCATCAGCCCGGCCCCGAAAATGGGGGCGGCCCTGCTTTTAAGTGTCTTTGCAATCAGGAACACGCCGACACCAAAAATCAGTACCGAGACGATCAGTTCCCAGACGCTGAAGGCGGCCATCGAGGCGGCGGCTTCCGGGCTGAATCCGCGCCCGGCGATGTGGTCTGCCAGAAGGCCTTTGGAGGCTCCCAAAATCAGGCTAAGCAGCAGGCAGGCCCCGGCTGTGATCGCGAAGCCCATCACCCATTTTTTAATGAGCGCCGCACCGGCCTCGGATTCCTGTCGGGCAAGGCGGATCACACCCTCCACCCCGTAGCCGCACAGTACGATGATGGCGAAGTGCATCGGGTGCAGGAACTTGATCGTGTTGCGCATCGTGTTGAAGAACGGCAATTGATATATGAGCTGATAAAAAATGGCGTGTCGGCCGAACGCCAGCAGCAGGGAGATCAAGCCCAGCCCGGCCCAGAACAGGATCATCCGCTTTTCAGTTGGCGAGTAGAGTTCCGTTCTTTTTTGCAGGGCGAACAGGATGGCACAAAAGGCAAGCAGCACCACGATGATCCCGGCGTATTCGCCCGAGCCGGAGTGGCGCGGAAGGAATTGACTCTTGTATCGCACGAGTTGCATCAACTGCGCCGCTTCCTGATTGCTGACGCCCATGACTTGGGCGAGTTCACCGGGCAACACATTGCGTTGTCCGAATGCAGCGATGATTTCCTCCACCTCCTCGATGCGCTCAATCATCGGATCCTGCCCGACAGAGCCCCAGTATTTACCGCCCTCGAGTGACCGCCATTTGTCTTTATCATGCGGGAGGGGCGTGTCTAGCCGATACCCGTAAAGGCCGGGCACGACGATTCGCAGCGCCTCCATCTTGGGGAGGCTCCATTGCGTGAGGAAATTCCACTGTTGTTCCTTGGCGGCTGCCGTATTTCCCTGTCCGCTGGTGGAGCCCTGCAACTGGGTTCCCACAAGGGTGGACAGGGTTTGCGAGGCGGCCAATCCGGCGGTGAGGGCCACCACGGCGACCCCGACTGCTCCGCGGCCAAGCGCTTGGCCAAGCGCGGTTTGTTTGCCGGTATCAAGTGGCTTGATGACGAAACCGAACATCACAAACGCCGCGATGTAGAGACTGAACAGCGCGCCAACGTCGTAGCCCTCCATCAGGCCAAGCCCAACGCAAATGCCGGCCAGGGCGAGGTTGGGCCATGGGCGGGATTTGAATGCGCGCAGGATGAACGCCCCGGCGAGAAACGTGGTGGCAAAGGTCAGCGACCGCGAGGGCAGACCCCAGCAGGCGTGCGAGACCACCTCCATGTTGAATGCCGCGGCAAGCGCCCCGATGGTGCAGGCGAGATTTCGCAGGCCAAGCGTGCGAAAGAAAAACCAGGCGGACATCCCGAGAATGATCAGGCAGATCGGCGTGCAGAATTTGAGATAAAGCACCGAGTTTTGCAGCAGCAAACCAAGCGCCATGTAGATACCGGGGGAGGCGCTGGGCTGTTCGTAGCCGATCCAGTTCAGGTCGTGCCAGTAGCCAAAAAACGTGCCGGGCATCTCGATCGCGTCGGTGCTGATCGAGCCAAGCGGGCCGTCATTGGAAAAGAGGATCATGTTCTCCTCGAAACTGTCCGCGAAGAGGAAAAGGGTCACGAGGATCAGCACGGCGGCAGCACCGGCGAACGGCATGAGCCAGCCGGTGGTTCGTTCGGTTGAGAGAAACGGTAGGTTCACTTTAGCTTATTGCCACTGCTCCTTTTTGAGGGTCGACCCAAAAAACAGATCCCGCAAAAAAACGGTGACGCGTCCCAGTTGCCAGTGCAGCCACGGCACCCTCGGCCGGGCGGACTCGTAGATGCGCTGCACGTGATCCGGTTTTTCGTCGGCCATCTGCTGCATCTTTACTTTCGATCGGGCGGCGAACATGCAGCGGAGTTTTTGCCGGCGCAGCCATCGTGGCAAACCTGACTGATCCATCAAGCCAAACGCATGCTGTATGGCCTCCCATTCGTCGAGCACCCAGCTCTTGATGTTCTCCTCGTTGCGCTTGGTCATGCTGAATGGATGTCGCCGAATCTGCAGCAACACCTCGGGCACGCACACGCGCGCGGCACTGGCTTTGGCCAGATCGGAGTAAAAAATACAGTCCGCCGCGTGGGGCATGTCGGTGCGAAACTGAACCGGGCACACTTGGCCAAGCGTCTTGATGAGCACGCCGCCGAGCATGAGTGAGTCGCATTCGCTGTGTTGGGCGAGCAACGCATTGGCCGTGACGGGGCGGGGCGGGGCGGGCTTCACTGACGAGCTTTCGAGCAGGTTGCCGTCCTTATCAATGAAATCCGAAAGGCAGTAGCTGAATGCCGGCGCCGGTTCGTCGGCAAGCGCGGCGCTCATCCGCTGCATGAATTCGGGCAGCAGCACGTCGTCGGCACAGATGTAGTGCAAATAATCGCATTCGGGCGCGAATTCGAGTGCGCGATTGAAATTCCTGAATAGCCCCTTGTTTTCTTCGCTGCGAACCATTTCACACTTGAGCGGTTTGTACGACTCAACCAACTGCGTTGTGCCGTCCGTCGAGGCGTCGTCGAGCACGATGACGCGATCCGGCTTCAGAGTTTGCGCCGCCAACGAGTCGAGCGTCGCCGTAATGAACCGTTCCCCGTTGTAGACCGGGATTACGGAAATGATGTGCGCCCGGTTGCTCATTCCGCTTCCGCGAGTTCGGTGATCATCGCCTCCCAACTCGGTGGCCGGTAGCTGGTCTCTTGGTTGAACCGTGCGCCGTCCAGGCTGCGATCGCACACGAAAGAGCCATCCGGCTCGATCGTGCCTTCCCAGCCAAGCTTGGCCTGACAGAGTTTTAACAGATCAAATTTAGAGATCGGTTCGCTGGCGACCTGCCAGAGGCCGGAGAGCGTCGGGTGATTGATGAGAG
>CEWJ01003129.1_pt1 | contig 36201 bp, 36 predicted proteins | sample 350291 | NCBI WGS metagenome assembly CEWJ01 (sample SAMEA2622923, study PRJEB7988) | marine metagenome | isolation source: saline water (ENVO:00002010), including | reverse complement strand
TTTTCGTTTTTCTTTATAAAGTTTGAAATTAAATATTCCCACATTTTAGGATCTATTGAATTTAATTTTTTTGCTAACTCTATTGTCACATAAACATCAACTTCGGCATCATGAGACATCCCTTCATACAAATTATTTATTGCATTAATATTCTCTAATCTTAAACTCAGCCTATTATTAATAATAGGCCAAGTAATAGATTCTTCATTTTTAAATAAATAATAAATGAAAATCATATTAAATAAATCTGCTCTAAAATTATTACCTTTCATTGAATTATGGTGATCGTATGGCTCAAGTAGATTACGATAAAATCCAAATCTTAAAAACTTATCATCAAAACTTAAACTATTATATCCTATACTAATTCTATTTGGAGCATTAAAAATTTGATGAATTTCCTTAAAAGATTCATATTCATTTTTCCCTAAATCTAAATCTTTAATAGATAGTTTGTTGACTAATAATGCTTTTGGATGGGGTAGTATATCATTTCTAAGTTTGATATTGAAAATATATTTATCTACCTCTTCAAAATTAGAATTTGTTTCAATTATAGCTAATCTAACTGCTTGGTCGAAGCATGGGTTTTGCCCAGTAGTTTCAAAATCATAAAATAAATAATTGTAACTTTTTAAATCAATCACAATTAAAAAGTATTAATCAGTATTTTTAACGAACTGTTTTCCATTCCATTTGAACCCATCATATTCAAAATTCTTGAAATCTTTAATATCCTTTACTTGATTTGAAGCTAAGAATCTTATAAATTGACCTTTTACGGCTTTGCCAAAATGACCAGCGGCACTAGTTTTACCCTTAGATTGGACTAAAAAGTCTATCTGAATAGTATTTTTGTTTGGTGTGTAAGCTTTTCTGTGGACTTGAGGTAACAAATCAAAAATTAAATCTTCATCTTTCAAGTGATTAGATATTATTGGTCCCCACAAACTTTTTAGGGATAATACATTCATTTTAAGCTTATAATCTGGAATTAAAGTATCTGGACTCAAGAGTCCAAATAAACCACTAAAAATAATAATATGTTTATTCATATAATTTTTAGCTTTTTTATTTAAAGTTTCCCAGTCTATGTGATTATATACAACGCCTGTATACCTTTCAATCGCAGGAACACATTTACTATTAAACACATCTTGATTTTGACGATGGAACATAATTGCCTTATCCTGTGAAGTGCCATAGACGGAGGTTAAATCTTCGTTCTCTATTAAGTTAAGTAAATCAACAATTTGTTGAGTATATTGTGAGAATTGAAACTTAGTGTCTCTAAAAAGTATTTCTTGTGATCTTACTTTTGCTTTGCCTTCACTTGGTGGAATCAGAATTTTCATAATTAAATCTCAATTTTTACTTATATAATTTAAACTAATATTACTTTTTTTCATCACTTAATTATTTGCTTCAAATTTTGTATTAAAAGATAATTTTAAGGTTTCGAAAAGGCTAGTATCAACATTTAATAGCAATCTTAATTGTCTTTTAGATTCTTTTTTATCTCCAAGTGAAATATAACATTGGCCCAATAGATATACTGCAAATTTATTATTTGGATTTATAATAAGTGATTTTTTAAAGTAAGGTATAGCATTTCTATATTCACCGCTATTGTATTTTGATGCTCCTAGGTAGTAAAAAATTTCAAAATCATCTGTTGCTTTTGTACGCTTTAAATATTTATAAGCACTATTAAAATCTTTTTTATGGAAATAAGCAATTCCATTTCTATATAGGGCTGTTAAATCATTTGGATTATAAATTAAATATTCTTCCATCAATTCAATTGCTTTATCATAATTGCCAGTTTCTAAATAAGCATTAGATAGATGAAAGATGATATTTAAATTATTTGGATTATATAAAAAACCTTGATTTAATAATTTAATCATTAATTTATAATCTTTAGTATTAGTAAGCGATAATGCAAATTGTGAAAATAAATCATCGCTTAAAAAATCACAATCATATGCTGACAACAAATAATTTTTAGCTAATTCATATTCTTCTTCTTTATTTGCGATATAACCAAGGAAATAAAATACTTCTCCATTAAAATTATTGCTTTCAAGTACTGTTTGATAGTAGTATTTTGATTTTTCAAAATTTTCTAATTTCCAATACAACTTAGCTACATCCATAAAATATCTAATATTTTTATCATTGTAATTAATAAGCTTTTTATAAATTTCTATTGCTTCAGGAAAACGGTCTAATGATTGTAAAATAGATGCTAAAATTTCTAAAACTTCTATATCTTCATAATTAGAAGCTACATATCTTCGTAAATATTCGATAGATTTTTTATATTCTCCCTCTTTATAAAAAATCATTCCAAGCCTGTATACTAAATCTGTATTGTTATAATCCATCTGAATTGCTTGTTTATAATTTTTGATGGCGTTTCGTGGATTTAATAATTTTTCATATATCATTCCTAAATTATAATAAATTTCAGAATTGTAAGGGTCTAATTTTATTGATTCCTCAAAAGCATAAAGTGCTTGTTTTAAATTATCATTCGCAAAGTAAAGATTACCTAAATAATTATATATTTCAGCATCCTTAGAATTGTATAATAATAGTCTAGAAAATAGTTTAATAGCGGATTCTGAGTCTCCTAGCTTATTTTGAATAAGAGCTAAATAATATATGCTTTGATAATTATCTTCATTAAGGTTCAGAATTTTTTCAAAATTAAATTTTGCATCACTAAAATATTCAAGTTGATACATACATATTGCCTGCCTAAATAAAGCATCAATATCATTTGGGTATAACCATAAAATTTTTTGATATTCTAGTAAGGCATCAATGTAATTTGTTTGATTAAAGAATATATTTCCTAAAATGATATAAGTGATAATCTCATCTGGCATTAATTTTGAATATTCATTAATATATGTAAAAGATAAATTGTTATTACCAAGTTGAAGCTCAATCAACGATAAATTTAAATAGGTTGAAGCTTGTATATCTTTGCTATCAGAATATTTAAGAATTTGTAAATAATTACTCAGTTCATTAAGTTGTTGTGGTTTGAATGACTTATAAAATTCTTCATAATTAATGTATGTGATACGTTCATATCCCTCAATAAATGCACTTAAAAGTGGTTCGACAGCATCTTGATATCTTTCTGAATTTATGTAAAAATTTGCTGAATCTAAGTAAGTAATAGGGTCGATATAAGAAATTGTACTATCAATATTTTCATTGTTAGCTATAGATGAATAATTATATTTTTTTTCGGATAAAATGTTAGCCCATTTAATATTATCATAAACCAAAGTATCGAGATTATATAAACCTGATAATTTATCGGAAATATCACTAGCAATTTCTAGTTGGTCATTATTTAAATAAATTTCAAAGAGATATTCCAAAGGGGTGATATAACTTTGTTTATTAATATTCTCATTATAAAAAATAATGCCTATAGACTCTTGGAAACATCTTAATGCATTTATCTCATCTTCAACCTTATAATATAAGTCACCTAAAGTAATTAATGTATTTGCTAAATTTTTGTGATTAACTCCAAAAATCAGTGATTGTATATCATAAATTTTTTCATAATTTGAAATAGCATCTACATATGATTCATTAAAAATGAATAATTCTGCTTCATCCTGTAACTCTGTAATTGATAATTGCTCTTCAACCTCAAAAGAGAAAATTAATTGAAAAATGATAAATATTTGTAATGTTTTACTCATGATTTAGCTAAATTTAAAAAAAAGACCATTATTTACAAAAAATCTAAATTTTTTTAATGTATCATCGTTAAATTTAAGACTATTTTAATTGAATTTTTATGATTGAAAAAAAAATATACGAAATTTTAACAAGGAAATTAACTGATAGTAAAGTTTTCATTCAAGATATGAATGGTAATGGAGATCACTTTAGTTTAATTGTAATTTCATCAGATTTTGATAATCTATCTATGATTGCACAACATAAACTTATTTATGATGCTCTTTCTGATATGGTAACAAAAGAAATACATGCACTTCAAATAAAAACATATACCTGGGATAAATGGAAAAAAGAAAATTAAATAAAATCGAAAATTTATACTCTTGGAAAAATTTTGAAGCACTACAACAACCAGATTGGCCCAATCAAAAAGAATATTTAGAAATTATTAGAAAACTCGAAAAAGCACCATCCTTAATTCTTTTTCATGAAATTGAATCTCTCAAAAGTAGGTTGAGAAAGATAGAAGAGGGAAATGCTTTTTTACTGCAAGGTGGAGATTGTGCAGAAACATTTAGAGAATTTTCGGAAGATAATATTAGAAGAAAGCTAGAAATTCTGTTTCAAATGTCAACTATCATATCGTACGGAGCTTCGTTAGATGTTATAAAAATAGGAAGAATTGCAGGTCAATATGCAAAGCCGAGAACACTAAAAACGGAAACAAGAAATAAAATTACATTGCCATCTTACAGAGGAGATTCTGTTAATAGCATTGAATTTAATGAAAAATCAAGAACTCCTAAACCAACAAATTTAATGAAAGCCTACAACCAATCACTTGGGACTTTAAATCTAATTAAATCTTTGATAAGAAATGAATTCAAAGATCTAGAGTATTTTTCGCTTTGGGATAAAAAAATTTTTAATAACCCAAGTATTTATAATAGATTTGAAAAAACAATTGAAACTATAGATAAATCACTAAAATTTCTGAATGTTTTAGGTGAAAAAATTGATTTATTTAGACAAAAAAGATTTAATGAATTTTATATATCTCATGAGAGTTTACTTCTAGATTATGAAAGTGCATTTACTAGAAAAGATACAATTAAAAATTATTATAATTCAGGAGCTCACATGTTATGGTTGGGAGATAGAACTCGTAGCATAAATAGTGCCCACGTTGAATATTTAAGTAAAATATTGAATCCAATTGGTATTAAATGTGGACCTAATTTAGTAATTGATGATCTTTTAAATATTATAAAAAAAATAAATCCTGAAAATGAGAGCGGAAAAATTATTTTAATTTCTAGATTTGGTGAAAGTAAAATACAAACTATTTTACCTAAATTAATTAGTAAAATAAAAGCTGAAAAAATGAATGTAATATGGGCATGTGATCCAATGCATGGCAATACATACCAATCAAAAACAAATTATAAAACAAGAAATTTCAAAACGATAATTAATGAATTAAATTTATTTTTTAAAATTCATTATTCAAAAGATTCTTTTCCAGGTGGAGTACACTTTGAATTTACACCAAATGATGTAACAGAGTGTTTGGGAGGAATTAGAAATATTAAAGAAACAGATTTGCATATAAATTACGAAACTGCTTGTGATCCAAGGTTAAATCACGAGCAAAGCATTGAATTAGCATTTCAAATCGCAGATTTAATTAAAAAAAGATAAAAGGAATGACTTATGACAAAAATTGATGGATACGGTGATAATTTAACAATCAACGGGATTAGAATTGGTGATTTATCTCCTGTTGAGCATGAAAGGATTGAGAAAGAAAAAGGTGGTCAAAACTACAGCCCGCTTGAAAATGTGGTTGTGTCCCATGTGAAAGATTCATCAACATTGATTTGTAGAAAACCATCAAAAGATAATATTTCAAATTATGTAGAAGAAGAATTATTAGATGGTCTTTGTTGCTATTCAGCGGTCAATCAAGGGCAATTGAATGAAACAATTGTTGATGCAGTAATCAGCCATTTAAGAGATGAAAAACTTCCTACAGTACCAAGATCAATCAGACATAAATATATGAGTGCATTTTTACTAGCATCTACTTCATTTACAGAAATGGACAGAGTCGTACCAAAAGTGGCTGGAGTAGAATCATGGGAGTTAACCTTTAAATTGTGCAGAAGATGGGGGTATCAAGTTAAAAAAATTCCAAATGATAAATGTATTATTGTTGGTGCAACAGGAAATTTTCACGGTCGATCCCTATCAGCTGTCTCAATGTCAGATGATCCAGAATCAAAACATGGTTTTGGTCCATTTGTTCCTGGAATTGAGCTTGTTAAGTATAATGATTACGAGGCATTGAAAGATTTATTCGAAAGAAAAGGAGAATTGATTGCTGCTTATTCTGTTGAGCCTATTCAAGGAGAAGCCGGAGTGATTGTCCCTGATGATGATTATTGGCCCAAAGTGAAAAAATTATGTGAAAAACACAATATTTTACTAGCTTTCGATGAAGTGCAAACCGGTTTCGGAAGAACTGGAGAAAATTTTGCTCATCAACTATATAACGTTAAACCGGATATAATGGGTTGTGGAAAAGCGGCAGGAGGCGGAATTTTACCTGTTTCATTTGTAGCTGGAAGAAATGATATTATTGGAACTTTAACGCCTGGTTCAGAAGGGTCAACTTTTGGAGGTTATCCGCTTGCATCGGTAGTAGGTATTTACGCTATTAAAACACTAATAGAAGAAAATTTAGCTAAAAAAGCAAAAGTTAGAGGCAAACAATTAATGGGGTATTTCAATGAAATCAAAAATGATTTTCCTGACAAAATCAAAGAAGTGAGAGGTAAGGGATTATTAACTGCATTTGAAATGTTTGACTCAGAACATTTGGATGGACATAAAGTTTCTGTTGAATTATTAAATAATGGTATCTATGCAAAAGAAACACACCATACAACAGTGCGAATTGCGCCTGCTTTAACTGTTAGTGAAAAACATATAGAGCAAATTGCTAGTGGTATTAGAAAAGTGGTGGCTAATTTATAATTTTTGATTAAATTGAATTATGGATGAATCATACAAAAAGAAAATATTAAAAAAACTCGGTGCTTTTTCATTTTTATTCTTTTTAATTAAAGGTTTACTATGGATTATCATACCTCTTCTAGCTTATCTAGGACTAAAATGAATCAAATTAAATTTATATTAACTAACATGCTTATTTTAAGTACAGCTATCTTATTTTTTAGTTGTAAAGATAAAAATATAATTGAATTTGAAGCTGCTATTGATGAATATTTATTTTTAGAAAAAAAATCTGCAAGTGCATCAGAGATTGAAAATTTGAAATCCAAATTTGAACAAATTGATTATAGAAATTTGAGCACAACTTTAAATGCATCAAGATACTTTTACTTATCGTCATTATCACTTATGCAAAAAAAATTGAATGAAGCGTATTTTTTCATTACAGAAGCATATAAATTATCTCGTTCAGATTCAATCTATTCAATGAAAAAAAATATAGAATTGAAATTATATAAAAATCAGAATATTGATTTAGACTCATCACAGACTAATATAAATTGGTTTAATAATTTTGATAAAAAAAAGAGTATCCAAAAAAGTTCTAAGATCTCATCTGATAATAATTCTAAAATTAAAAATATTTTTGTTGATACAAGATTAGAAATTCAAAACTTATTTAAAAATGGTAAAGTTGTTTCTGCGATAGATAAGTGTGAAGTTTTAATAAATGTCATCTTTAGTTTGAATGACAGCTCATTATATAATATGGAATTAGCGCAACTTTATCAAGATATTGCAATATTATATGCAAAAAATAATAATAAGAAAGAAGCAAGAAAATCAATTGAAAAAGCAATAACTCTTAATCCTTCTGATTCTAAAAATATTGAAATTAAAAAGTTACTTACTGATTGATAATTAAATCTACAAGTTGAATAACATCTAAAATATTCAAACCATTATCCTCATTTATGTCAGCGTTAACATAGTAAATATTTTCTAAAATATAACCTATTAATATTGTAATATCTAAAATATTAATATCATAATCTGAGTTAATATCACCAAGAGCAATGAATGAAAAACTTGCTATCACTGGTCTGTGATCAGATACATAATAATCATATTGTTGCCATCCATTCATATAATTATCTATTTTATACGTAAAAGTGTAATCTGTACTAAATGAATCCATAAGAAAAATTTCATTTGTAAGAAGAATATGATCTAAATGGCTTGGCCAATTTGGAAAGGACCAGTCATCTGATGGCCCTTCAGCAATATCGGTGTCTGAAAAAAAATAGTTTTGGGCGTCATTTAAAAAATACGAAAAAACATTATTTGTTGGATCGTCTGAAATATCGTCATTCATATCTCCTAAAATAATTACACGTTTATCATTATAATTTAAATCAATATATTGCTTTAGAAGTGAGCTTGCCTGCTGTCTCCTGTATTCTTCATCCCAATAATCATTTTCTAGATAGCCATCACCACAACATTTAAAGTGAACATTAATTATAATTATCTCATTGCCTTCATAATCAATTTTAATAACATATGGAGGTCTATATGCAAAATAATGATCATATTGATTTAATATAGAAAAGGGCGATTGTATTATAGTAATATTTTCTAAATTAACTAAATAGGCTAATTCTCCATAATTACTATCAGAATATCTAAATCCAACCCAATTATCTAGATTATCAACTAAATTAAAAAACTCATTATACTCAGAAATTTCTTGTAAAGCTATAACATCTAAATTACTTGCTTCAACTATATCATAAACATATTCAGAAGTTGAATTCCTCTTCGGAAAATTTTCTATATTCCATGTAGCAATATCTAATGAATTAGTGTTGCCAACTTCGGGAAAATTTTGGCAAAATACTAAAGATAAAAATAGAAATATTTTATAAATCATTTAAAATATCTTTAGCATGAGTTTTAGTTTTGACTTTTTCATATACTTTTTCAATTATACCTTTTGAATCAACAATATAAGATATTCTGTGAATGCCCATATATTCCTTACCCATAAATTTCTTTAAACCCCAAGCTTTATATGCTTTTAGCATTTCAAGTGATTCATCCGATAACAAAGAAAAATTGAAATTCTGTTTTAAATGAAAATTATTTTGTTTTTTTACTGAATCAGCTGATACTCCAAATATCTTAATATCATGATTTTTAAATTGATTAAGTTCATCACGGAACCCTATTCCTTCAACTGTTCATCCAGGTGTGTTAGCTTTAGGATAAAACCAAATCAAAAAACGTTGACCTGCAAGGCTTTTTAATGATACTGAATCTCCATTGTGATTAAGTAAACTAAATTCTGGTGCTTTATCACCAATTTTTAAAAACATTTTGAGCTCCTTATTTTGGTATAAGAAATGTATATTTCAATATATTAAATTTAATAAAGTTTTAGGATAACTTAATGGTAATAATATACAGTACAAAATGGTGCGGCCCATGCAAGATTGCAAAATCTATTTTAGACTCAAAAGGTATAAATTATAAAGAAATAGACATTGAAGACGAAAATATATCGCGTCAAAAATTAAAAGAAATAACAGGAGGGTATACTGTACCTCAAATTATCATTAATAACAAAACAATTGGAGGCTACAAAGAGCTTCTAAAAATAGAACAAAGTGGAAAATTAGAAAAAATTATAAATGATTGCTGAAATTCAAAAAAAGAAAATAATTAAATACTGTGAACATCATTCAAATGATGAATCACAATTATTGCGCAATCTCATAGATTATACAAATGAAAATTTAGATGCACCTCAAATGTTGTGTGGCTCGCAGGTTGGAAATCTTTTACAGGGTTTAATTTTGACTTCAAGAGCAAAAAAAATTTTAGAGATTGGTATGTTTACGGGTTACAGTGCCTTAAAAATGGCTGAAGTTTTACCAAATGATGGAATTATTCACACATGTGAAAATAATGAGCAACACATCCAAGTTGCAAAAAAATTTTTTAAAAAGTCCTCTTTTGGAAAAAAAATAAAAATATTTCCAGGGAAAGCGATTGATTCTTTGGAAAAATTTTCAAGAAAAACATATGATATATGTTTTATTGATGCAGATAAAAATAATTATATCAAATATTTTAAAGAATGTAAAAAGTTAATAAAAGATAACGGAGTTATTTTAATTGATAACATGCTCTGGGGTGGGGAAGTTTTAAATCCAAAAGATAAAGAATCTAAAACAATTGCAAAATTAGCTCAAATTATTAACTCTGATACAGATATACATAATACTATGTTGTCAATAAGGGACGGATTGATGTTATGCGTGAAAATTTAAGCCCAATAAAAAATAAAAATATTTTAATTTGCGTTACAGGATCAATTGCAGCATTTAAAGCATGTGAAATAATTAGATTATTAAGAAAGCAAGAAGTAAATGTTCAAGTTATGATGAGCAGTGCAGCTGAAAATTTTATAGGAAAAGCTACATTTGCTGCTCTAAGTAACAATGAGGTTATTACTAATTTATTTCCTGACTCTCCTAAATCTGGTTTAGAACATATTGATTTATCATTAAATTTAGACCTGATTTTGGTTTTGCCTGCAACAGCAAATATTTTATCAAAGGCTGCAAATGGGGTAGCTGATGAAGTGGTTTCCACTACATTGTCAGTATGTGAGCAACCTACAATTTTTGCACCAGCTATGAATTACAAAATGTGGCAAAATCAAGCAGTTATAGAATCAGTTGAAAAATTAAAATCAATGAACAAAACGGTTTTAAACCCTGAAACTGGACAGCTAGCTAGTCTACATGAAGGAGAAGGTAGATTACCTAAAATTTCAGTTATAATGAATAAAATCAAAGAAGTGCTATCAATCAAATTACCCTACGAAAATAATAAAATTCTTATCACTGCCGGTCCTACTATTGAGCCAATCGATCCTGTAAGATTTATTTCTAACCATTCATCAGGAAAAATGGGCTATGCATTAACAAATTCAGCATGCAACAAAGGAGCTGAAGTATCTTTAATATCAGGACCGGTGCATTTAAACCCTCATCCTGAAGCAAAAGTGTACAATATAAACACATCATCAGAAATGCTTAAATGTTTAAATGAACTCAATCTTAAGGAATTTGATTTTATATTTATGGTTGCAGCTGTTTCAGATTATTCCCCTGTGAGTGAAAAAAAACAAAAAATAAAAAGAAAAGATAATTTAAATATTAAGTGTGAGCCTGTTCCTGATATTATTAAAACTATTGCTCCAAAAACAAATGCAAAGATTATAACATTTGCACTTGAAACAGAGCATGGTAAAGAAAATGCTTTAAAAAAAATGAAAAATAAAAATGCAGATTTTGTAATACTAAACTATGCAAATGAAGAAGGTGCAGGATTTAATAGTAATACCAATCATGTATATATTTACAGCAAAAATGGACAAAATATTGAACTAAAAAAAGATAGAAAAGATAGAATTGCTGACAAAATATTAGATTGGATTATAAAATAAAATCCAAATGGTTCAGATAAAAAAATTTAAAGCTACTGATGAAGAATTTATAGAAATAGCAAAAATTCGTAATCTTGTCAATCATGATTGTGTTGACCATCCTGATGAGGATAAAAATGACTGGGAAATAAGGGATAAAAGTAAAATTCGAAATAGGTTATTGCTCTATGATAACAAAAAACTGATTGGGCTTCTTTATTATACTCAAGGTAGAGGTGAAAATAATCAGACATCTTTCTTTAATATTTTAATAAATCCTAAATATAATAATAATGGATTTAGAGAAATGCTATATCAAGAAATGCTTAACGAAGTTAAATATTTTGAATGTAATCAACTATATTCTAATGTTTATGAGCACTCCAATTATAAAACCTATCATCGATTTTTAATTAAACATAATTTTAAATTAGTTCAAACAAATCGAGAATATTCCTGTAATATCAGACAAATTAATACTAAAGAATATCAACCTTTAATCAAAAAACTAGAATCAGAAGGTATAAAATTCTATGATTCTAAATCTCAGATGTTAGGCTGGCCAAATCACTATAAAAAATTAGAGAAATTACACTGGATATTGGATCAAGATATTCCTCATCCAGATGGAATTAAGCCTACACGTTTACCTTTTACACAATGGAAAAAAGTGATTCTTGATTTTTATAATAATTCATATGGTGTTGATATTGTTGCTGTTAAAAATGGAGATTATATTGGCGCTACAGACATAGAAATTTTTCCAAAATCAGAGCCACACAAAGGTTGGACAGGGGGGCTTGGTGTAATACGAGAATTTAGACGTCGAGGAATTGCTACTGTTCTGAAAATAAAAGCAATTGAAGCACTTTTAAAAAAGGGTATTACAGAAATTAGAACTGATAATGAAGAAAACAACCCTATGTATAAAATCAATGAAGCTCTAGGATTTAAACCAGTCCCGTTTAGTCTAGAGTATATGAAAAAATTAGTCTGATACTAATAAATTGATTCCTACAGGTCTATGATCAGAAACATATGAGTCATATCTGCCCCAGCCACCAACCATATAATTATCAAGTTTGATAGTTTCTACATTTAATTGATAATTAAAAACTTCATTTGAAATTAGTATGTGATCTAAATGGCTTGGCCAGCCAGGAAAAGACCAATTATCTGGTGTACCTTCAGCTATATCTAAATCTGCAAAACGATAATTTAATGTATCATTCAAAAAATTAATAAATACATTTTGGTTTGCAGGTTCAGTAATATCATCATTAAAATCACCAAGTACTATGACATTATCAGAACTTAAATTTTGATCAATGTATTCTTTTAAATATTGAGAAGAGATTGCTCTTCTTTGTTCTGAACCGTCACAACATTTTAAATGTACATTCACAATATGAAAAGTGTGATTATCAAATTCTATATCAATGACATATGGAGGTCTGTAAGCAAAATAATATTCCTCGTCGATTAATATTTCATATGGTTGGGATAAAATATTTAAATGCTCAGTATTAATCAAGAAAGAGAGTTCTTGGTTATTAGTATTTTCACTTCTAAATCCCTCCCAACCATTCTCAAGTAATAAAGGTATAATATTAAAAAAAGATTCTTGATTACTGATTTCCTGAAGGGCAATAACGTCAACATCATTTAGTGAGTTAATAAAATTTGATACATATTCTGTAGTTAAGGAGTTTTCTTTTGGATAATTCTCAATATTCCATGTTATAATATCTAAAGTTTCTATTGCACCAAAATTAATAGTTTCAAAAAAGTTATCATTTTCTTCTGAACAACTATAAAATAAAATAAAAAATATTAATAACGAGCACTTTGACATGCTAATATATTAGAGATTTAAAATTAATATTATAAGTATTAAATTCAGTTATAATAAAACAAAATAATTATGATATTAATTACAGGTATAAATGGAGAAATTGGAAGTGCGCTAGCTAAACAACTCTTTATTAATGGTAAAAATGAAATCATTGGATTTGATTTAAATGGACCCAACCAAAATTTAAAAAAATATATTAAAAAGCATTATGTCGGAGATATAATAAATCAAAAATCAGTTAAAAAAGTTTTCCAAGATAATGAAATTACAGAAATTTATCATTTAGCAGCCATACTAAGTTCTAAAGGTGAAGAAGATCCTTTTTTAGCACACAAAGTAAATGTAGATGGATTTTTAAATGTCATTCAATCAATCAATACATCAAATATAAAATTTTTTTTTCCTAGCTCAATAGCAGTGTACCGCTTAAATAGAAATGCTAAAACTATTTCTATAATTGAAGATGATTTCTGTAATCCAAATAACATTTATGGTTGTAATAAATTATATTGTGAAAAAATTGGTTCATATTTTGAAATCTTCCAAAATATTGATTTTAGATCTTTAAGGTTTTCTGGTATCATTAGCGCATATTCTTTACCTCAAGGCGGAACAAGCGACTATGCGCCAGAGATGATTCATCATGCAGTGCAAAATAAAAACTACACATGTTTTGTAAGAGAAGATTCTTGTATTCCGTTTATGATAATGCCTGACGCTGTTAATGCTATTATAAATTTAATGGATGCAAAAAAAAGTAAGCTTAACCGAAATGTTTATCACATTCAAGCATTTTCTCCAACTGTCAAAGATATATATGAAAAAATCATTTCTCATTTTCCTAATTTTAATTTAGTATATGATGTTAATGCAAAAAGACAAAAGCTTATTGATGGTTGGCCCGCTCAATTAAATCAAAAAAATGCTGAAGAAGATTGGGGATGGAAACCTGAATTTAATTTTGACAACGCATTTGAAAACTATTTGATTCCTAAAATTAAAGAATTTTATAAAAGGCGATAATGTATACAAATAAAAAAAATCTGAAAGATGAACTAAAACAAATAGACAATGAAGGGCTCTATAAAAGAGAGCGCGAAATTCAGTCAAAGCAAGGGACCTTGATTGAGGTAAATAATAAAAATGTGTTAAACTTTTGCGCAAATAATTATCTTGGTTTATCAAATGATAAAAGAATATTAGATGCAGCAAATCAAGGGCTTCGAGATTGGGGATTTGGATTAAGTTCCGTGAGATTTATTTGTGGAACTCAGACAATACATAAAAAATTAGAAATAGAAATATCAAAATTTTTGGAAAAAGAAGATACAATTTTGTATACCTCTTGCTTTGATGCAAATGGAGGTCTTTTTGAAACACTGTTAAATGATCAAGATGCAATTATATCTGACTCACTAAATCATGCAAGCATAATTGATGGAGTGAGACTATGTAAAGCAAAAAGATTTAGATATACAAATTCTAATATGGAAGAACTTGAAAATCATTTAAAAAAAACTCAAAATTTTAGAACTAGACTTATTACAACAGATGGCGTTTTTTCTATGGACGGTTACATTGCAAGGTTGGATAAAATCTGTGAACTTGCAAAAAAATATAATGCATTAGTTCATGTTGATGATTCTCACGCAACTGGGTTTATTGGTAAAAATGGTAAGGGTTCAGCTGAATATCATGGGGTCATGAGTGAAGTAGATATCATTACATCTACACTTGGTAAAGCGCTTGGAGGTGCTTCTGGTGGTTTCACATCAGCAAATAAAGAAATAATTGATATGTTGAGACAAAAATCCAGACCATATTTATTTAGTAATTCTGTTGCTCCAGTAATAGTGTCTGCATCCTTAGAAGTTTTAAATATTATTAATAAATCTCAACATCTAATAAAAAAGCTTAATGAAAATACAACTTTTTTCAGGAGTGAAATAAAAAAAATAGGTCTCAAAATCAAAGATGGTGTACATCCTATAGTTCCAATTATGATTGGAGATGCAAAAAAAGCACAAATTATGTCAAAAAAGTTATTAGAGAAAAATATTTATGTAATTGGCTTTTCTTTTCCTGTAGTTCCAAAAAATGAAGCTAGAATTAGAGTGCAAATAAGTGCGGCTCATAATAAAGAAGATTTAGACAAGGCTATTCAAGCATTCCATAAAATCGGTGATGAATTAAATTTAATTTAATACTTTAGTAATTGTAAAAGATTGTATTGTGCCAGCTGAACCAAGATTTTTTATTCCAAAATCAATTTTAAAATTTTTAAAAGCAATATTAAAACCTGAACTAAGTCCAGTAAAAAAGTTTTTTTCAAAATTATTTTGTAAATATAATTTATTTGCGGTAGATGAATAACCAAGAAGTAAAGAAATAGATGAATTCAAAAAAATTTCACCTGAAAAGTTTGTAATCTCAAAGTTGCTATACCTACTATGCTTAAATAAAATCAATGAATTTAAATACTGCGGTTTATACAATAAGCTTATTCCATAATTGAAAGGTAATTTTTGATTATATTGAGTATAATCACTTAAAATAAAACCTAAATTTTTAATTTCAGGTTCAATTAAAAAATTTTTAAATCTAATTACAATAGAAGAATTAAAATAAACAACATTGGATTTATATTGCTCAATTTTACTATGAAGATAATTGACATCTAAAGATAAACTTAAGTGACGATTAGCTTTCTTAAATAATTTATTTTTAAATAATATATCTTTTGAATCAAAAGAGTATCCTGTTTCTGAATCCTCAAATTCACCATAGTTTATTATATTCAAATTAAAATAGTTATCATATTGAAAAAATTTTCGATTATAAGAAAATGATGTTACTTGTATTTGATCTGGAAACGTCATAAAACTAGCTGAATAACTGTAGTCTAAGCTATGTCCTTTTAGTAATGATTTAGAAATGTTATATGAAGATTTACCAACGATTAGATTATAAGTATTATCAGGTAGTGAAAAAGCTTGATAACTATAATTTGAAAGAATAAGATTGATAAAAATTAAAATAATTATTTTCATAATACTGATATTGCATCCACATCGATTAAAATTTTAATATTCTTCTGTATTTTAATATATTTTTTAATTTTTACTAATTGATTTATTTTTTTAATTGTACTGTTTATCTTATTTAAAGGGGTTTTAATAATAATCTGATATCTATAATTTTTAGATAGCTTTTCTATTGGGCACGGTAATGGGCCTAACATATAGTTTTTAAAATCTTTTTTAAAGATATCAAAAACCATTTTAGAATATTTGTTGCAATCTTTCTCATTTTTTGATTGCAATAAAATTTTAATCAATCTATTAAAAGGAGGATAGTTTAGTGATTTTCTATTGTTAAGTTGTATGTTATAAAATTTTTTTAATTCATTATTAGTAGCCATTTTAATGACATAATTATTTGGCTCAAATGTTTGAATTAAAGCTTTTGATTCAGTATTTTGTCTTCCTGCCCTACCAATAACTTGATATATCATTTGAAAAATTTTTTCATGAGATTTAAAATCAGGTATCATTGTCCCTATGTCTGCATTAAGTACGATCACTAATTTAATATTTTTAATATCTAATCCTTTAGCTATCATTTGTGTACCTAAAAGAATATCTGACTTATCATTTATAAATTTATTTAATATGTTATTTTGTTTATTTATAGAATTTGCAGAATCTGCGTCCATCCTTAATATTGAAAGGTTCGGAAATTTTTCTTGTAAATAGTAGTGAATATTTTCTGTCCCGTAACCTAAATATTTAACATTATTTTTGAAATTAAGTGATTCATAATCATAACTTTTACTACAACTATGACATAATAATTTGTTTTTCGAAGCATGGTAAGTTAAAATTATGTCGCATTGTTCACATTTTATTACTTTATCTGATTCACCACATATTTTAATTGCAGAATAACCTCTTCTATTGTGCAATACTAAAACTTGCCCCCCTTTTTCAATCGTATTATTTATTGCTTCAATAGTTTTTTGATTCAGGTGTGGCATATTATAATCTATGTTATCTTTTTTTAAATTAATTAAATCAACTTTTGGAGAAATTGATTTGCCATACCTTTCATTTATTTGATGATAATTATACTTGTTTGAAATAGAATTAAAATATGTTTCTAAACTTGGAGTAGCGCTACCAAGAATGACCATGCATTTTGAAAATTTTGATCTAATAATTGAAATATCTCTAGCATTGTAACACGGCTGTCTTTCGGTCTCTTTATAAGATGAATCATGTTCCTCATCAACAATAATTAAACCAATATTTTTTACAGGTGCAAAAATAGCACTTCTTGCACCTATGACAATGTATGGATTGTCTTTATTTATTTTAGACCAAATATCATTTTTGGATTTGCTAGTTGTTTGACTATGCCATAAAAGTACTTTAGAACCAAAATATTGATAAAATCTTTTATAAATTTGTGAAGAGAGCATTATCTCAGGAACTAAGATAATGCATGACTTTTTTTTCTTATAAATATGATTGGCAATTTTGAGGTATATTTCTGTTTTGCCTGATCCAGTGACACCATGTAAAACATTTGGTTTATTTGATTCCCTAAAACAATTAAAAATATTATCATAAACTACTTTTTGCTTTGGAGTTAATTTTATCAAATTTAAATCATCTTTTTTAATAGTTTCCTCTACTTTGGAAACTATGTTTTTTTCAATCAAAATATTTTTAGAAATTAAACTTTTATAAATGTTATAAATCGAAGGAATATTTTTTTTTAATTTTCCTAGTGTTATAAAATCAGGGTGATGATTTAATAATGCTCGAATTAATAACTTTTGTTTTCCTGAAAATTGATCAATATTTGATTTAAAATAGCTTGTTGAAAATTCTTTAGTGTTTAAACTTACTCCAATTACAGAACGATTTGGGTTATCAGCTTTTTTAAAAGCCCACGATAAAGCTAGCTGAGTAACTTTTCCAATTGGAGATATGTAATAGTTTGCAATCCATAATAAAGTTTGCCATAACTCGGAAGGAATATCTGTACTATCGTTGATAGATATTATTGAATTTATTTTACCCTTAAATAATTTTTTATTACTAAGAGAAACTACAAAACCGTTGCACTGTTTACTATTAAAATTAACAGTTACATAAGAACCATCTTTAATGTTTTGTATGAGATGTCTAGGTACTTTATAAGTAAAAGTTTTATTTAATAAAATAGGTAGACAAATTTCTGCATACATTATTATAATAAGCTAGCTACTCTTTTAGTGCTTTTACTTTTATTTTCACTTTTGACGAAACATCCTTATGCAAATATATAGTTACATAATAATTACCTAGGGCCTTTATTGGTTCATCTATCATGATATCTTTTCTTTCTATTTGATACCCGTTATCAGATAAAGAGTCAGAAATCATTTGAGTTGTAACTGATCCAAAAAGTTTATCTTCTTCACCTGCTTTTAACTCAAATTTTAAAGTTAATTTATCTAACTTTTCAGATACTGTTTTAAGCTTTTCAACTCTTTCAAGTTCAACCTGCTTAGCTTTTGCAATTCTATTTTCAATTTTACTGATATTGTTTTTAGTTGCATAAACTGCTATATCTTTTGGTATTAAATAATTACGTGCATAACCTGATTTGACATTTACTATATCTCCAGGGTCACCTAATCCTCTTACGCTTTCTAATAAAACTATTTTCATATTAATAAACTCCTTTACACATTTCTAGGATCAACATGATAGGGTAATAAAGCAATATTACGTGCTTTTTTAATTTCCTTAGCTATTAATCTTTGATATTTAGCAGATACACCCGTAACATAACCAGGGATAATTTTACCTTGATCTGTTAAAAATTTTCTTAAAAATTTATGCTCTTTATAATTAATCATCTTAATTAATTCGCTGTTTTCTTTAAAAGGACATATTTTTTTCTGGTATGATAATGCCATTATTCAGCCTCCTGTTCTTCAATTTTATCATCTGATTTAGTATCCTGCTTTTCGTCAGCTGTATTATCTGCCTCTTCAGTTTTAGTATTTTGATTCATTGATTTCGAATCATTTTCATTTGTAGAAAAAGATAAACCTAGTTGATTATCTAAATCGGGTAAATCATTTAAAACACTACCTTCATCAATTTTGGTAGTTAAATATGCTAAAATATTTGCATTATGATCCAATCCGAGATTAAAATCTTTATTTGGTTTACCATCATTTTTAAATTGAAATAAAATATACATTCCATATTTTTCTTTATTTATTGCATAGGCTAATTTTTTCTTACCCCATACATTTATAGCACATGTTTCTCCGCCAAGGTTATTCATATTTTTTTCAACAGATAAAATTAAATCTTTTAATCTACCTGACTCAATAGCGGGATGTACAATATACATTGTTTCATAATAATTCATAAATTACTCTCCTTATTACCCAAGTTTTGCCAATGCTGGTGCTATAACTAGCGCAACAACTGACATTAACTTAATTAAAATATTTAATGAAGGTCCAGATGTGTCTTTGAAAGGATCACCAACGGTATCACCAACTACCGCTGCTTTGTGTGCATCACTTCCTTTGTTTCCAGATTCTTCAATTGTTTTCTTAGCATTATCCCAAGCACCACCAGCGTTTGATTGAAAAATCGCCATTAAGACACCGCACGTAGTTACTCCTGCTAATAATCCTCCTAGCATATATTTACCTCCACCAGGTATGAATGCTATGACTATTGGAACTATAATTGCTAATAGACCAGGAATAACCATCTCTCTTATGGATGCTTGTGTTGAAATAGCAACACATTTATCATATTCTGCTTTTCCGTCCGCTTCATCGAAAATTTTTCTATCCTCTTGAGTTGCTTTTGATAAATCAGAGTCATATTTTCTCATAATTTCTAATGCAGCTTTTAAAGCAGGGATATCTGCAAATTGTCTTCTAACCTCTTGAATCATACTCATGGCAGCTCTTCCTACTGCATTCATTGCAAGTGCTGAGAAAACAAATGGAAGCATTGCTCCAATTAATAATCCAACCATTACAGTAGGATTCATAATATCTATTTTATCTAAGTTTGCTTTTTCTGCAAATGCTGCAAATAACGCTAAAGCAGTGAGTGCTGCTGATGCAATCGCAAATCCTTTTCCAATAGCTGCAGTAGTATTACCAACTGCATCTAATTGATCTGTTCTTTGTCTTACCTCAGATGGAAGTTCAGCCATTTCGGCAATACCACCAGCATTATCAGATATTGGACCATAAGCATCTACAGCTAACTGTATACCTGTATTTGCTAACATTCCTACAGCAGCGATTGCAATACCATATAAACCTGCATAAGTGTGTGCAATTAAAATTGCTGCGCTAATTAGCAAAATTGGAATGGCTGTTGACATCATGCCAACACCAAGTCCTGCAATTATATTTGTTGCAGAACCTGTTTCAGATTGCTCAACAATAGAGTTTACTGGCTTTGTTCCTGTCCCTGTATAATGTTCTGTTACTTTGCCTACCATTAAACCTGCTAGTAATCCAGCAATTGTTGAATAAAAAACACCTAGGCTAGTTTTGCTTTCGCCAAAACTTTCTGGTAGCATTCCAGTAATTATAAAATAAGAGAGCAGCACCATCAAACCTGCTGATAAAAATTCGCCCAAATTTAAAGCTTTATGAGGACTCCCACCATCTTTCACTTTTACAAAGAATGTCCCAATAATTGAACAAATTATACCTGTAGCAGCCAACACTAATGGTAGTATTATGAAACCTAATTCGTCTGCTAAATTGTCTTTCATTAATGCGTAACCTAACACCATGCTTGCTATTATAGAGCCCACATAAGATTCAAATAAATCAGCACCCATACCTGCCACATCACCAACGTTATCACCAACATTGTCAGCAATTGTTGCTGGATTTAAAGGATGGTCCTCGGGAATACCAGCTTCAACTTTACCTACCAAATCAGCCCCGACATCAGCTGCCTTTGTATAAATACCACCACCTACTCTTGCAAATAATGCAATTGATGATGCGCCAAATGAAAAACCTGATAATACCTCTAAAATTTTAGATAAATTTTCGGGAAATATTTGATTATATAATAAAAATAGTCCTGTAAGGCCTAATATACCCAAACCTACAACACCAAGACCCATAACTGATCCTCCAGCAAATGCCACACTAAGTGCTTTTTCTAAAGAATCTTGAGCAGCATTTGTGGTTCTTACATTAGCTTTTGTTGCTACCTTCATTCCAATAAATCCTGCTAAGCCTGAACAAATAGCTCCCACTAAAAAGGAAAAACCTAATAAATAGCTACTTTGAATGCTTCCAATATATGTCAACAGTGAGCCGACAATTAAAACAAAGAAGAATAATATTTTATATTCAGCTTTCAAAAATGACATTGCACCATCAGAAATATTATTTGAAATAACTTTCATTTTGTCGTTACCAATAGGTTGATTTGAAACCCATTTTTCTTTAATAAATACAAACACCATTGCTACTATTCCTGATATCAATAGTAATTCTGGTGATCTTGTAAATAATTCTTTCATTTAATTCCCCTTACCTTTTTTATTAAATTTATTCATAGTCTTTTCTATATCGTTTTCTAAAAAATATTTAATTGCATAACAGCACTCATTAACAGTTTCTTGAACTAAAACAGATTCATCATCAGAAAATGGACTCAAAACATAAGACTTTAGAGGTATATTTCTATTTTCTTTTCCAATACCAAATTTTAATCTATTAAAATTATCAGTTTTAAGATGATAAATAATTGATTCGACACCTTTTTGACCAGCGGAAGTGCCCTTTTTCTTGAATTTATAATCTCCAATTGACAAATCATTATCATCATAAATAACCAACATATCATCAATGTTAATATTAAAATAATTTATATATTCTTTTACAGCGAGCCCACTATCATTCATAAAAGTAAGTGGCTTTAAAAAAGTTATATTTTCTTTTTTAGAATACATATAATCACCTTTGCCTAATTTAAATTCCATAGACATCTCATCTGCTAATTTATCAATTATCCAAAAGCCCACATTATGCTTTGTTTTAGAATATTGTTTGCCAGGATTTCCGAGACCTACAATTAACATTTATTCGGAATCACCTTCTTCAGAAGCATTGTTTTCTTCTGATGCAGAATCAGTACTGTCATCAGATTCGGTTGATTCTTCGGAAGAATCTTCTGATTCGTCCTGCTTTGCAGGTGCCACAACTGACGCTATTAACATGGTTTCATCACCCAAGATATCTAAATCATCTGACAAATTAATATTTTCTATTCTTAATGTGTCTCCTAAATTTAAATTTGAAATGTCAACTTCTATATCTTGAGGAATGTTCGCAGGCAAACAAGCTACTTCAATTTCTGTCATACTTTGATTTAAGACTCCACCTTCTTTCACTCCAATTGATTGGCCAATTAATACTATTGGAACTTTAACATTCACTTTGGCATCCATCTTAACTCCATATAAGTCAATATGTAAAATATCTTCTGTTAATGGGTGATATTGTATTGATTTCATAATGACATCTCGTGATTTACCTCCCACATTAATTTTATAGACTTGAGAATCAGATTTCATTGCCTCTCTCAAATTTTTTATTGATACCATAAAAGGTATACTTTCTTTAGAATCATGCGAGTAATAAACACCCGGAATATTTCCTTCAACGCGTAATTCTTTAACGTAAGACTTCTTACTGCTTAATTCTCTTTTTTCAACTTCAATTTTATATTCTTGCATAATATGTTTCCTTTATTATTTGAATAGTGAACTTACTGAACCACCAGCATCAATTCTTTTTATTGTTTCAGCAAAAATTTCTGCTACTGAGATAATTTCTAATTTTGCAAAATTTTGTTCTTCTTTAATATTTATAGTATTACTAACAATGACTTTATCAATTGAAGAATTTTGTAATCTCTCAACTGCTTGTCCTGATAAAACAGGATGCGTTGCTATAGCGGTTACGGATACGGCCCCGTTTTTAATGGCTGTTTCTGCTGCGTTACATATAGTGCCAGCAGTATCAATCATATCGTCTATTATAAAAACTTTTTTATTATTGAGCTCACCTATTAAATTTACTACTTTTGCTACGTTATGAGTTGGTCGCCTTTTATCAATTAATGCAAAGCCTAAACCTAATTTTTTAGCATACGCTTGACTCATTTTAGCGCTTCCAACATCTGGAGCAAGTACAACGCCTGTATCATAATTTAAATTATATTGTTTTAATCTATTAAATAAAACAATTCTAGAGTAGAGGTTATCAAAAGGTACATTTGTAAACCCTTGAATTTGTGGGGAGTGAAGATCCATTGTAATCATTCTATCTACACCAACTGCAGTAATTAAATCTAAAATCATCCTTGCTGATATTGGGACTCTAGGTTGATCTTTTCTATCTTGTCTAGAATAACCAAAATATGGTATTACCGCTGTTACAGTTCTAGCAGACGCTCGTTTTGCAGCATCAAGCATTAGTAAGAGCTCCATCAAATTTTCAGAAGGAGGATTAGTTGATTGTACAAGAAATACATCTTCACCTCTAATATTTTCTTTAAATGCTACCCTCAATTCGCCATCGCTGAACGTGTCAAGGTCTACTTTCCCAAGAGGTAAAGATAAAAATTGCGCAATTTCTTGAGCAATTAATGTATTTGATTTTCCACTAAATATTTTCATAACAATGCTGGGGGACAGGGAGTCGAACCCCGATTCCATGGACCAAAACCATGTGTCCTGCCATTAGACGATCCCCCAAATTTAATTTTTAAATATAGGCTTTACTATGTGAGTATTGTGAGGAATAAGTGAATGATTTATTAAATCAACATTTAAAAATTCATCAAAAACACCAAACATAGTCGAGCCACTGCCCGACAGACTAACAAGTAACGCTTTTTTATTTTCTAAAACGCTTCTGATTTTATCAATCTCCGGATACGTTAAGTTAACTACTTTTTCAAAATCATTTTCAAACAACTTCCAATCAAAACTATGTTGAAAGGACCGAAATTTATTGCTATCAAATGTTTTACACAAATCATTTTTAAAAAAACTGTACGCCCAACTAGTTGAAATAGAAAAATTTGGTAACACAAGTAAAATGTAATATTGACTTAAATCTATTTTTAAAGGGGTTAGGATTTCTCCTTTACCCTCACATAATTGTATACCACCGTTAATAAAAAATGGGACATCACAACCTATTGTCAGCGCTAAATCAGTTAAGTCTGAATTATTAATTTTTAAATTAAAAAGTTGATTTAATGTTTTTAAAATACCCGCTGCATTAGATGAGCCCCCACCTAATCCGGCACCAATTGGAATATTCTTATTAAGCTTAATATGGATGCCATTTGAACAATTATAATTCTCATATATTAATTTAGCAGCTTTGTGACACAAATTTTTTTCATCTGCTTCTAGCTTTACAGGGCCAAAGCAAGATAAATTTATTTTTTTATCTCTGGTGGGTTCAATTTCGATTATATCATAAAAGTCAATCTCTTGCATAATTGTACAAATAGAGTGATATCCATCAGGTAAAGTATCTAAAACTTTAAGTCCAAAATTTATTTTAGCATTTGTTTTAATTAGAGTGTTTTTGAATGGCATTATTAATTAGCTTTAAAACTTTATCCTGTCCATATATGTGTAAAATGGAATCTAAGGAAGGCCCATGACTTTGTCCTGTTAATGCTATCCTTATAGTACTCCAAAATTCTTTTGGTTTGCATTTTGTTTGTTTTTGAATATTGTTTGCTATATCCTTTAAAATTGTTGATTTATTATATTGTTCAACAAAGTTTATTAAAATATTTTGATTAATTCCTTGTTTAATTAATTGTAATTGGTCCTTATCAAGTTTTATCGTTTCAAAAAAAATACTTAATAATTTTTCAAAATCTTTAACTGATGCTGCTTTATCTTTTACCAAATTAATCATTTCTTCATTTATATTCCATTCAGATGGTATGTTAACTTTTACCAAATTGATGAGCTTTTTTACATCCATATTTTTTATATAATAATTATTGAAAGAATTTAATTTTTTAACATCAAATATTGCGCCCGATTTATTTACTCTGTCAAGTGAAAAATGTTTAATTAGATCGTCTAACATATAAATTTCTCTATCTCCTTTTTCATGCCAACCTAGTAATGCTAAAAAATTAATTAAAGCTTCGCTAACAAAACCCTTTTCTTTATAAATTTCAACAGAAACATCATTTTTTCTTTTTGATAATTTACTTTTATCATCATTAAGTAATAATGGTAAGTGTGCAAATTTTGGAGTATCCCATCCAAAAGCTTGGTAAAGCGCTATGTGTTTAGGGATGCTTGGTAACCACTCTTCGCCTCTGACGACATGGGTTATACCCATAAGGTGATCATCAACTACATTTGCGAAATGATACGTAGGGAAACCATCAGATTTAATTAAAATGGGGTCATTAATTAAATTAAGATCAAATTTTACTGGTCCCTTGACTAAATCATTATGATTAATGATTTTATTTTTTGGCATTTTAAGTCTTATTACAAATTTTTCTTTTATCATTCGATGAGTAACATCTTCAAAATTGAAGTCTTGGTAAATTTCATCTTCTATAGTAGCCTCTTCAGATGTTATAGCTCCGGACTCTAAGTCTTTTAATCTTTCTTTCGTGTAAAAACAGGGGTATGCATGTCCTGATTCAATAATTTTCAAATAATAATTTTTATAAATATTTAATCTTTCTGATTGTCTATATGGCCCATATTCACCACCTAGATGGGGACCTTCGTCAAATTTTATACCAGACCATTTTAACATATTTATCAAATTAACTTCGGCATTCTCAACTAGTCGATTTTGATCTGTATCTTCTATTCTTAAAACTAAACTACCTTCAAATTTTTTAGCTAATAGGTAATTATATAATGCTGTCCTAAGTCCTCCAACATGAAGATATCCGGTTGGGCTTGGTGCAAATCTTAAACGCATTTTATTTAGATTCCTCATTTACAAGGCAAATCGATAAACAGCCGATACCATCTTCTGAACCAATAAAACCAAGTTTATCTGTAGTTGTTGCTTTCACAGAAATTAAATCCTTTTTAATTGAAAGTGTTTCTGCAATATTTGTTCTCATTAAGTCAATATAAGGTTTTAATTTTGGACTTTGGAGAATGATAGTTGAATCAATATTTACAATATTAATTTCTTTATTGCTTTTATCAATTAGTTTTTTGACATTTTGAAGCATAACTAATCCATTTGCATTTTCCCATTTGCTTTCATTAGGAAATAAAGTGCCGATATCACCTAAGTTACAAGCTCCTAATAAAGCATCTATTATGGCATGGGATAGAATATCTCCATCACTATGTGCAACAATTCCTTTTGAATGAGGAATATTTACACCACCTATTATTAGAGGTAAATTAGATTTTAGTTGATGTACATCATAACCTTGGCCAATTTTAAACATAATTAAATTATCATCATTGCATCACCGTAAGAATAAAATTTATACTTTTTCTTAATTGCCTCTGAATATGCATCCATTATGAATTCTTTATCAGCAAATGCAGATACAAGCATCATTAATGTTGACTGAGGTTGATGAAAGTTTGTTATTAATTTATCAGCCATTTTAAATTTATATGGAGGATAAATAAATTTATCTGTCCAACCTTTTTTCGCAGTAATTTGAAATCCAGAAACTACAACAGTTTCTAAAGTTCGTATTGTTGATGTTCCTACAACTGTTATTTTTTTTCTTTTAGCCTTAGCATCATTAATTATTGTAGCAGTTGTTGGAGGTACAGAATAATATTCCGAGTCCATATTATGTCTAGTTAAATCTTCTACGAGTATCGGTTTGAATGTTCCTAAGCCTATATGGAGAGTTATTGTTGCAATTTTAACTCCTGATTTTTCTATTTTTTTAAGTAGAGGTTGAGTAAAGTGCATACCTGCGGTTGGCGCAGCAACAGAGCCTCGCTCTTGTGCATAAACAGTCTGATAATTTGCTTTATCAGATTCTATAGGGTTTCTATCAATATAAGGAGGTAATGGGCAATTTCCATTGTTATCAATGAAGTTATATAATTCTTTTTCATCATAATCAAACCTTAATACTCTACCGCCGGATACAGTATTATCAATTACATCGCAAGATATATCTTTACTCAATATTAATTTATTTCCAATCCTAACTTTTCTAGCAGGTTTTACCATAGCTTCCCACAAATTATTGGCAAGCTCTCTAAGAAGAAAAACTTCTACCTTGGCATCTGACTTATCTTTTTTAGCATATAATCTGGCAGGGTATACTTGAGTATTATTTAAAACAAGTACTTCACCTTTTTTAAAATAAGATCCAATATCTTTAAATTTTTTATGTTCTATTGATTTATCTTCACGATTTAATACCATTAATTTGCACTCATCTCTTTTCTTGGATGGGTGTTTTGCAATTAATTTTTCTGGTACCTCTAAGTCAAATTCAGATAATCTTGGTGGTTTTTCAACTGTTCCAAAAAACATGTTTTTCCTTTCTTTAATTTTGATTAACTATCAATATAATCAATATTTAAATGTTTATAGGCTTTATGTAAAGCTTTTCTTCCTCTTGGGGTTCTTTGAATGAATCCTTCTTTAATTAAATAAGGTTCATAAACTTCTTCAATTGTTCTTGCATCCTCTGATAATGCGACACCCAAAGACTCAAGCCCAACAGGTCCTCCATTAAATTTTGTAATCATTGCATCTAAAATACTTCTATCCATAAAGTCTAAACCCATGGCATCAATATCTAATTTTTTTAATGTTAATTTTGCAATTTCATGAGATATTATACCATTTGACTCAATTTCAGCAAAATCTCGAGCTCTCTTTAATATTCTATTTGATATTCTAGGGGTGCCTCTAGATCTACTTGCAATTTCTGATGCGGCTATTTCATCAATATCTATTTCCAATATATTAGCTGACCTTTTAATTATTTTTAATAAGTCATTTTTCTTGTAAAAATCTAACCTTAGTATTACTCCAAATCTATCTCTTAATGGAGAGGTTAAATTACCTAATTTTGTGGTTGCCCCTATTAAAGTAAATTCACTTAGTGACAGCTGTACGCTTCGTGCATTTGGTCCTTTGTCAATCATGATATCTATGGAATAGTCCTCCATTGCTGAATATAAATATTCTTCAACAACACTATTTAATCTATGAATTTCATCAATAAACAATACATCATGCTCACTGAGATTAGTTAAAATGCCTGCTAAATCACCAGCTCTATCAATAACTGGGCCTGAAGACATCCTAATACTAACTTGTAATTCCTTGGATATAATATTAGCTAGAGTAGTTTTGCCTAAACCAGGAGGGCCAAATAAAAGTACATGATCAAGTGATTCATTTCTTTTTTTTGCTGCCTCTATGTATACTTTTAAATTTTCTACTATTTTTTCTTGTCCAACAAAATCATTAAATGATAAGGGCCGTAATGATTTATCAGTATTGATATCTTCAATCAATTGGTTTGGAGAAGTCAATTTATTGTCGTCTTGATGATTATTTTTATCCATATCGAATTATACCCTGTAATATAATTCTATATATTAGTGAAAGAAAGTAGTATTTATAAAATATTCTTCAAAAATTTGCCAGTGTATGAATTTTTAGATTTAATTATTTTTTCAGGAGTGTTTTGTTCTACAATATAACCCCCTTTATCGCCACCTTCCGGTCCTAAATCTATAATCCAATCGGATGATTTAATAACATCTAAGTTATGTTCAATAACTATGACAGTATTGCCTTTATCAACTAAGGAATTGAGTACTGTAATGAGCATTTCTATATCTTGAAAATGAAGTCCTGTTGTAGGTTCATCTAAAATATATAGAGTTTTCCCAGTATTAACTTTTGAAAGTTCTGATGCAAGTTTTATTCTTTGAGATTCTCCTCCTGAAAGGCTAGTGGCTTGCTGACCTAATTTTATATATCCTAAACCAACTTTACATAAAGTGTTTAGCTTTCTAGCTATGGATTTATGGTTTTGAAAAAAATTGAATGCTTCATCAATTGTCATATCTAAAATATCATATATATTTTTTGACTTATATTTAATTTGAAGAGTTTGATTATTAAATCTTTTACCTTTACATCGTTCACAGGTAATGTAAACATCTGAAAGAAAATGCATTTCTATTTTAATTAAACCACCACCTTGACAATGCTCACATCTTCCACCTTTAACATTGAAAGAAAATCGACCTGGTTTGTACCCCATTATTTTTGCATCTGGCAATTGGCTATATAAATCTCTTATATGTCCAAAAACGCCTGTATAGGTTGCAGGGTTTGAACGTGGTGTTTTCCCAATAGGGGATTGGGTTATGTTGACTACTTTATCTAAAAATGCAACACCATTAATTTCACCATATTTTAATGGTTTTAATCTAGATGAATAGAATTTTTGAGCAATTATTGGAAATAAAGTTTGATTTATTAGCGTGGACTTTCCTGAACCGGAAACTCCTGTAATGCTAACAAAACAGCCTAGCGGAATTGAAATCGATATATTTTTTAAGTTATTACCTCGCGCTTTTTTTAACTTAAGAAATTTATTATTACCAACTCTTCTAACATTGGGTGTTTGAATGGTTTTTTTACCTGATAGATATTTGCCTGTAACTGACCCGCTGTGATTTTGAATTTGTTTCGGTGTGCCTTGAGCAACAATTTTACCGCCATTTATACCAGCTCCTGGACCCAAGTCAATGATCCAGTCACATAATTTCATCATTTGCTCATCATGCTCAACAACTAAAACAGTATTTCCTAAAGTTTTTAATTTCTGAAGAGTTTGTATTAATTTTGCATTATCCCTTGGGTGTAAACCAATTGATGGCTCATCTAAAACATACAATACTCCTACAAGTTGTGAACCTATTTGTGTCGCCAACCTTATCCTTTGCATTTCTCCTCCAGATAAAGTTCTAGAAGGGCGACTGAGTGTTAAGTAATCAAGGCCAACATTAATTAAAAATTCTAATCTATCTTTTATCTCTTTTAGTATTTCAGAAGCTACTTGTCTTTCAGAAATATTTAATTTTATATCTTTTAAAAATTTGAAAAGATTATGAATGGGCTTTTGAGTTAATTCATAAATATTAAAATTATTGATCAGTGTATTAAGTGATTTTTCATTTAGTCTTGCACCTTCACAATTTTTGCAAGGCTGGATTGTCATATATTTTTCAATCCAATCTTTTATATATGATGAGCCTGTGCCGTGATATCTTCGGTTTAAATTTGGAATAAGACCTTCATACTCATGTTTCCAAAATCCTTTTTTGGAATCTACTTTAATGTTTAAAGATTTTGTTTTTGAGCCGTATAATATTGTGTTTTGAATATCAGAACTTAAATTCTTCCATGGAGTAGAGAATGAAAAACCAATCTTGTCAGATAATTGTTTTAAAATATTTCCATACCAATTATCGCTGGGTTGAGGTCCAAGTGGTTCCAAGCATCCCTGTTTTAGGCTTTTGTTATAATTTGTAACGATTAAATCGGGATCTAATGAAATGGATGTGCCTAATCCATCGCAAGATGAGCAAGCACCTAAAGGAGAATTAAATGAGAAATTACTTGGTTGTAAAATATCATAAGTAATATCATGCTCAACACAATACAAATTTTCGCTGAAAAAAATATCTTTGGAATCTGTGTTAAGAATTAATATTCCATTCCCCAATTTATATGCCAACTCAATTGATTGATTCAAACGCTCTATAATGTTGTCTTGATTGATTAATCGGTCAACTACTATTTCAAAATTATATTTTTTGGTTTTGGAAATTCTTTTAACTGATGCCAAATCTTTCACCTGCCCATTAATTCTACATCTTATAAATCCTTCTTTTAAGTATGTTCGAATAAAATTTTTATTTTTAATAATTTCGTTTTTAAAAATTGGACTTAAAATAGTTATTTTGGAGCCTTGTGGTAAACTTGTTACAAAATTAGAAACATCTTCTGCGCTATTTTTAGAAATAATATTTTTACATATTATACAATGCTGTTTACCTATTCTAGAAAACAATAACCTTAAATAATCATAAATTTCGGTGACTGTGCCAACTGTTGATCTAGGATTGCGGGATGTTGATTTTTGATCTATTGATATTGATGGTGATAAACCTTCAATATAATCTAAATCTGGCTTTTCCATAATGCCTATAAATTGTCTAGCATATGAAGATAATGATTCTACATACCTCCTTTGACCTTCCGCATATATTGTATTAAATGCGAGAGATGATTTCCCTGAACCTGATAGCCCTGTTATAACAACAAATTTATCCCTAGGAATTTTAATATCAATATTTTGTAGGTTGTTTTCTCTTGCTCCTTTAATATATATGTACTTTTGTGTCACTTTCATTTATTCTCATTATTAAAATAAAAAAATATTCAAGGCATAAATTTAGAAAATAATATTGTAATTTTATACATATGAGAAAAACAAAATTTATAATTGTAAGTATTTTAATTCTTGGGTTCTGTATGATTCAATTTGGAGCTAGCCCTTTATCTGCATTTAAAAAATTAAACCAAGTTATTAGTTTATCGCAAGAATTGTATTTTGAAGAATTTGATATTAACGATGCTATGGAAGGTGCGATTAAGGGATTTTTAGAAGAATTAGACCCACATTCACAGTATATATCAAAAAAAGAATTAGAGTCTATTAACGAACAGTTTGAGGGTGAATTTGAAGGTATTGGAATTGAATACAGTGTTCTTGATGGGTATATAACTGTCATTTCACCAATCCCAGAAACTCCCTCTGAAAGAGCGGGTTTACAGCCTGGAGATAAAATAATTAAAATAAATGGAGAATCGGCCTATAAAATTTCAAATGATGAGATTTTCAAAAAATTGCGGGGCAGAAAAGGAAGCGAAGTTAAAATCCATATTTTAAGAGTTGGTGAAATAGAGCCGTTTGAAATAACGTTAATTAGAGATAAAATACCAATCAAAAGCGTAATTGCTTCATTCATTTTTGATGAGTCAAAAATAGGATATGTGAAAATAAATAGATTTGCAAATAATACAGTTCAAGAGTTGGCTCAATCCTTGTTTGATTTAGAGAGCCAAGGAATGCAAAAACTTATAATTGATTTAAGAAATAATGGAGGTGGATTATTAAGCCAAGCAGTAAACATGGTTGATATGTTTTTAAGTTCCAACGATACAATAGTGTATACCAAGGGTAAAATTCGTTCAGCTAACGAAGTATATTATTCTTCAAAAAGCATTTATGATAAAACATATGAAATGGTTATTATGATTAATAATGGATCTGCTAGCGCTAGTGAAATTGTATCTGGTGCGCTTCAAGATTTAGATAGAGCTACTATAGTTGGAGAAAGAAGTTTTGGAAAGGGTCTAGTGCAAAGGCAAATACCTTTAATGGACGGTTCTGCTGCCCGCATAACAATAGCTCAATATTTTACTCCTTCAGGTAGATTAATACAACGCCCATATGATGAAGGTATAGGTAATTATTATGATGAAAGTTCAATTGAGGATACAATAACCACCAATAAATCAATTCACTACACAAAGAGTGGTAAAACAGTTTATGGTGGAGGTGGGATTTGGCCAGATTTTAATATTAGCTACGATGAAAACTTTAACCAATTTTTAAAAAACAAAGTTAGATTAAATACAAAGAGGCCAATTTTTAAATTTGCTAATGATATAAAAATTATTAATGAAAGTAAATTAAATAAATTAACTGAAGAAAAGTATTATCAAGAAATAAGTAAAGGAAACTTTTTAAATTTAAATCAAACAAAATTTATTGAATGGTTAGATAGTAATAATATTAAATATAACTATGAAGAAATTAAAAGAGATTGGCGTTACATCAAATATGATATTTATGCTGAGATAGGTAACAGCATGTGGGGTAAAAATATTAGTTATAAAGTTAGAGGCTTATATGATAAGCAGCTAATTAAATCAATTAATATTTTAAAAGATTAACTTACTTTTCAATTCTAAAAAAATTAATTAAATTATCATTTATATTATTGCTAAAAATATATTAGCAGAAAAAACTAATTAGTGTTAATATGTTAAACAAAATTTAGAAGTTTTTAATTATTTAAATAGGAGAAACAATGGTTGAATTATTTATTAATGGCGGAAGTTTTATGTGGCCAATTTTGGGTATTTTTGTTCTTGGTTTAATATTTGTTGGTGAAAGATTAATACATCTTATTTCAACGTTAAAATTTGGTGAAAAATTCGGTGGTGACGTAATAAAAAAATTAGACTCCACTGGTTTACTTGAAGCGCAAAATTATTGTGAAAAAGGTGAAGGTCCTATTGCCAATCTATTTTTAGTTGGCTTAGATCGAATTGAGGGGGGTGTTGATGTGGTTGAAAAATCAATAGATGCGCAAGCCAACGTTGAAATGGCTTCACTTGAAAAAAATATGACGTGGATTGCGCTATGTATTGCTACGGCTCCTATGTTAGGCTTTTTGGGAACAGTTTGGGGAATGGTGGGTGCGTTTGAAGCAATTGCTGCCGCAGATAATATAAGTGCAAAAATTGTAGCAGAAGGTATATCACAAGCGCTTCTAACCACAGCCTTTGGTTTAGTGGTTGCGGTTGTACTACAAATTTTGCAGAACACTGTATTGTATATAATAGATAACCAAATTGTAGCAATCCAAAAATCAGTAAATTCATTATTAAAATCTGTAGAATCTTTTTCTAAGTAGTTATGATTGTAAAAAAAAGAAAAGAAGTAGATGAAATTAATTCATCTTCAATGGCAGATATTGCTTTTTTATTATTAGTATTTTTCTTGGTTACTACTACAATAGATCCAGGGGAAGGTTTAACTATGATTTTGCCTCCCTATGAGTCTGATCCTTCACCTAGAGATGCAGATGAAATAGCTAAAATTTTAGTTAAATCATCAGGTCAAATTTTGTTTGACGGGGAAATTATGAATATTAATCAAATCGAACAGAATGCGAGAAATTTTGTTCAAGAATTTCAAGTTACTAATCCTGCTGGGCCAGATGGTAAGCCCAAACAACCTATATTTGTTGTTATTACTGACCAAAAAGCTCAATATCAAACATTCCTTAAAGTTTTAGATCAATTAAAATTAGCGGATTGTAAAAAAATATCGGTAGTTGAATCATGAATATTGATAAAAAAACAAAAAGTAAATCAACAGTTTCTACAGCGTCTTTGCCTGATATAATTTTTATGCTATTAATCTTTTTTATGGTTACAACTGTAATGAAAACTTTTGATGGACTAAAAGTTCAAGATCCAAGTGCAAAAAAAATTGAAAAGTTAGAAAATAGAAAGACCGTTATATACATATGGCAAACTAAAGATGGTAGTGTATGTGTTGATGATCAAACACTTACAAATATAAACGATGTAAGTGAAATATTAAAATTTAAATTAGAGCAAAGTATAGACCCAGGAAAAATGGTAGTTCAATTTAAAGCTGATCAAAATACAACAATGGAATTAATTCAAAAAGTTCATACTGAATGCAGAGAGGCAAATGCTCTCAAACTCAGTTACGCAGCTAAGAAATTGGCAGGAAATTAATATGAGAAAAGATTACCTAGAACAAAGCTATCCTATAAGAATAAGAACAGTTTTTTTATCAGTTATGATGTTTTTTATTTGTCTATTTTATTTGTTTCCAAGAATAGTTGAAAGTGAGATTATAATTGAAGATGCAGAATACACAGAAATTCTTAAAGTAGAATTAGTAACTCAAATTCAACAACAACAAAAATTTAAAAGTGCTAGACCAGCAATTCCAATTGAAGCTGATGAAGATACTGACATTGACACTCTTGATTTTATGGATACAGACATTGAAGGTTTTGATTCATGGTCAGCTCCACCATCAAAGAAAAAATCAAGCAATAGAAAGTTTGTAGCATATGATAGACCGCCACAACCTAAGAAACCTTTAGTTCCTAGATATCCAGAAATATGTAGAACTGCTGGTGTTGAAGGAAAAGTTGTTGTTGAATTTTATGTTGATGATTCTGGGAAAGTTGACTTGCCATCAGTTGCTGTGCTTCAATCTATTCCATGCTTAGATCAGGTTTGTGTTGATGCTATTAAAAAATCTAAATGGAAGCCTGCAAGGCAAGGGAAAGAAAAAGTTGGAGTTTACTTAACAAAAACCTTCAGTTTTCAGCTAGAACAAGCAAACTAACTTAAATTTGACTTAATATATTCCTTATTCAAAGTTACGATGTTTTCAATGGAAATATTTTTTGGACATGTCACTTCGCATGCTCCAGTATTAGTACAGCCACCAAAACCCTCATCATCCATTTTATTTACCATTTCTCTTGCTCTAGTATATCTTTCAGTTTGACCTTGAGGTAACGAGGCTAAATGTGTTATTTTTGCGCCAACGAATAACATTGCTGAAGAATTCTTGCATGATGCTACACAAGCTCCACAACCTATACAAGTAGCTGATTCAAATGCTGCATCTGCATCTTCTTTTGGAATTGGGGTTGCATTAGCTTCATTTGCTTGGCCTGTAGATACTGAAACATAACCACCTGAAGAAATAATTCTATCAAAAGCTGTTCTGTCAACAGATAAATCTTTTATTATTGGAAACGAACTTGCTCGCCATGGCTCAATTACTATTGTGTCGCCATCTTTGAATGTTCTCATATGTAATTGGCAAGTTGTAACCCCAGATAATGGACCGTGCGGCCTTCCATTTATAACAACACCACAGGTTCCACAAATTCCTTCTCTACAATCATGATCAAAAACAACAGGCTCCTTATTTTCTTTAACTAATTCATTATTAAGTAAATCTAACATTTCTAAGAATGACATATCGCCTGTAACGTGAGATAAGGTGTGTTTTTCTAAAAAACCTTCTGTTTCGTTATTTTTCTGCCTCCAAATTTTAAGCGTTAAATTCAATTACTTATAACTCCTTGA
>CEWJ01020065.1_pt1 | contig 36869 bp, 26 predicted proteins | sample 350291 | NCBI WGS metagenome assembly CEWJ01 (sample SAMEA2622923, study PRJEB7988) | marine metagenome | isolation source: saline water (ENVO:00002010), including | reverse complement strand
TTGCGCAAACACGATGTTTGCAAGCGGCGTAGCCGCGCATGATTCTTCACGGGAGATATGATGCAGGAGGCAGCATATCGAGCGTACCTCTCTATAAGCTTTTCATGATGCCTTCAAATACCTGAATCGCCTGGTTGTACTGACCGTTGAACAGATGGGCCATGCCCAGATCCATTTTCTCCGAGGATTCCAGTGTTCCGGCCTTCTCTTTCTTCAGGAGGGACGGGAGCTTCTGGCTATAGGTCTTCTTGTATTCGCTCAGGTCCTGCATGTAAGGTTTTCCGGCAATGGCCTGGTAAAGTCCAAGAAGCATCTTCTCGGCTTCCTGGCTGCGGTTTAGGTGGATGTAGGAAAGAGCCACTCTGTGCAGGACATAGGTCTTATTGATTTTCTTTCCAAAGGATTCAAAACCCTGGATCACCTGGTCATGCCTGCCGGATTCGTGGGCCCCCAGTAGAAAGCCACCCAGAACGGTGGGCTGAGAATGCCCGGATTTCATCAGTCGTGAGCAGACCGTATATAGTAGATCGAATCGGTTGCTTTGATCGCAGGCAAAGCAGAAGCGATCCAGGGCCAATTCGCTGTAGTAGCCTTTATGCAGAAACCATCGGGAAAGATCCATCGCGGCCTTTTCGTAGCTTCGATCGTGGTAATGCTGCATGGCAGCCATTAGATCCGCGAAGATCCCTCTGGGGGAAAGGGAATGCACGGGTTTGCCCAGTTCCAGCCTTGCCAGATTAATCAGTTCCATAGCATCGCTTTCCAGCTCCGCGGAGGAAGTAGCATAATTTATCATTGATTGGAAATCCTGGTCACTATAAAGCTCCCAGAGCTGCTCAATCAGGTCGGAATCGGTCTTTCGCTGTACTGCAGGATTCATAGGCTCACCTGCATTTTGTTTCGACCGGATTAGCTTATTATTTCAGCCATTTTCCAGAGACTTTCGGTCTATACCGTATTGCTGCATTTTGTTTCGGATGGTGTTTCGGTGTACGTTCAGAAGCTCCGCCGCTTTGCTTACGCTTCCTTCTGTAGTTTCCAGAGCCCGCCGAATCAGAAACTCTTCAGCTTCTGCAATAGTGGGAAGGCCTCGTTTCCTTTCGAAGGCGCCCTGCAGACTGCTTCGGACGTAATCAACCCGCTCTTTTTGCATTCCTGGATTCGGTAGAGATCCCGGAGCCGAGCCGTTTTCAGGTCCGCTACTGGCTTTGTTTGCGAGGCTGTCTCCTTCCAGAGTGCCGGAGGAGGACGAACCGTCCCGGTTCAGCGTTGCCACCACCGAAGGCGGAAGATCCTTCATTCGCAGATAGCCATCGTCGGAAAGAACGCACAATCGCTCCAGGCAATTCTCCAGTTCGCGAATGTTGCCAGGCCAGGGATACTCCATGAGTTTCCGGGGCAGGGCCGGATCCTCCGGAATGAAGATGCGTCCGTATTTCTTTTCGAATTCTTTCATGAAGAAATCAAAAAGCAGGGGGATGTCTTCTTTTCGTTGCCTCAACGGGGGTAGCAGTAAGGGCACAACATTCAGGCGGAAATACAGGTCTTCGCGGAATCTACGTTGCTTTACGTCCTCTTCCAGATCCCGATTGGTGGCGGCAATAAGTCGGACGTTTACGTACACCTCTCTTCCGCTGCCCAGGGGTTCCACTTTCTTCTCTTGGATGGCCCGCAGCAGCTTTACCTGGAGGTTCAATGGCAGTTCGCCAATTTCGTCCAGAAACAGGGTGCCTCCGCCTGCCTTCTGAAAACGTCCCTCCCGGGATCGGGAGGCGCCGGTATAGGCTCCCTTTTCTACGCCAAAGAGTTCGGACTCCAGAAGGGCTTCCGGAATACTTCCGCAGGAAACCACAACGAATGGACCCTTGTGTCGCAGGCTATGGGTATGAATCCATCTGGCCAGCCTGGATTTTCCCACGCCGCTTTCGCCCAGGATTAAGACGTTAGAGTCGCTTCGGGCCACGCGGGCGGCGGTGGCATGGATTTCCTGCATAGAAGGATCCCTGGACTCCGGGGGGCCTTCGCTGATTGCCTGCAGGCTTTCCAGCAGGGGTTCCAGTTCCTGCAGATCCCGAGGGGAAATCCATTCCCGACCCTTGAGGGCGTCCATCAGTTCGCCATAGGTTTGAATAGGCTCATCCAGTAGCGCCCGGAATTGCTTTCTGGAAATGAATCCGAATCTAAGGATCAGGTTGAGTATTGCTTCCATAGTTCCGGATACTTCTTCAGCTGATGTTGCAGGCTGCCACGGGACATGCCAAGAAGCCGGGCGGTCTGCCGCTGGTTTCCTCCGGTCACATTCAGGGCCGCCTCCAATAGCTCTTTTTCCTCCCTTTGGAGTTCCGCACGGAGCGCCTCGACTCTTTGTCTTCGGTATTCCAGATCGTTGCTTCGCACCTGTTCCGGTAATTGTTCTACCGGGATTTCTGCGGAAGGCGAAAGCAGCGCGCAACGGAAAACCAGGTTTTCCAGCTCCCGCACATTTCCCGGCCAGCTATACTCCAGAAGGAGGCCGTAGGCTTCGCCGGCGAATCTCAGCCCCGGACGATTGAATTGTTCCGAGGCCAACCAGAGGTAGTGCTGTATGAGAAGGGGAATATCGGCTCTTCTTTCGCGTAGCGGAGGGAGCCGCAGCGAAAAGGTCTGAATCCTGTAGAACAGATCGCTTCGGAAGCTGCCCTGATTAACTTCGCTGGCCAATTCCCGGTTGGTGGCAAAAATGAAGCGAACATCGGCCTGGACGGTCTCCGAGGAACCTACCTTTTCGAACTGCCCTTCCTGGACCAGGCGAAGCAACTTAACCTGCTGCATCAATGGAAGATCTCCTATCTCATCCAGAAAGAGTGTGCCCCCGGCGGCCCGTTGAACATAGCCTTCTGAGTCCGAATCGGCGCCGGTGTAGGCGCCTCGCACGTGGCCGAAAAGCTCATTCTCCACCAGGTCGGCGGGAATGGCCGAACAGTTAAGGGCCACAATGGATCCACTCCGACTGCTCAATCCATGAATAATTCGGGCCACTCGTTCTTTACCGGTGCCGGTTTCTCCCTCTATCAGGACAGGATGGTCATGCTCCGCGAATCGTTCCGCAAGCTCCAGGAGTTCGGCCATGGCCCCGCCGGCCTCAAATACGAAGGTTACGCTGGGGTCCACGCGATGAGCCGGGGGCGTGCCGGATTGTATTGCACCTGGAAAGAGGGTCATGGCTTATGCTATCGAGACACAGGGCCCCTACCGGTCAAGTCTCCCTGGCGGATTCGAGAGACCGTCCCCATGCGGCGGTTGCAGGGTAGAATGGATGCCCGGCGTGCGCGCTACAAGGAGGCTTCAGTAGGTAATGTCGAAACCGCTGTATTGCTGTGGCGGCACCTCTTGTTGACTCACTCCGTCCACCCGGGCCAGAGCGGGTCCTTTTCCAATTGCCGAAAGGAATTTCTGAAGTGAGATTTCATCGCCCTGCACCTTGCATTCAACGGAGCCATCGGAACAATTTCGTACCCAACCCCGAAGACCCAGTCTTCGGGCCCGGGAAGCGGTGAACTGTCGAAAGCCCACTCCCTGTACTCTACCGGAAACCTGGATGTGTAGTTCCTTCATCTCTCATTGCAAGAAATACACAGCCTGGAGGTTATGCAAGTAGGTTACTACGGGTTCCGAAACTCCGTGGAAAGGAATGGCCCGGTTGATTTCCTCGCACCATTCATCCCGGGATTGACTTTGTTCGGCGCTAACCGCTGCCCTGATTCCACTCAGCCGGTCATTCCGCAAATGAATTGCCCCCACGGCTACGGACCTCATAACGGCATATGGCCGTGATCCTGGACAAATCCACACTTTCTAGGAGCCTGTCGGTAAACCTGGACCATATGGCTACCTTGCGCCAGGTAAGGCAGACCAACTATCCGTCGCTTACCACCGCTGCCGGCATTTGCGAGGTGGCCGGCGCCGACGGCGTTACTCTGCATCTCCGCGAAGACAGAAGACATATCCAGGACAGAGATCTGGAACTGTTGCGGGAAACATCGTTATTGCCAATTACACTGGAAATGGGGTCCACACCCGAGATGCTGGCCATCGCGTTGAAGACCCGGCCGCATGCCGTTACCCTGGTGCCCGAAAGAAGACAGGAGCTTACCACCGAAGGCGGACTGGATGCTGTGGGTCTGGAAAAGCAACTTGTTCCGGTGGTTTCCGACCTGAAATCAAAAGGCATTGTCGTATGCCTGTTTCTGGAGCCGGATGTGGACCAAATCCAGAAGGCGCATTCGCTCGGATGCGATTCCGTGGAATTGCATACCGGCGCCTATGCTCTGGACTGGGAGCAATCCAGAACCCAGGCAATCGAGAAGCATTTAAGTAGAATTGAGATCGCTGTAAAAAAAGGCACCGAACTGGGTCTTCAAATGAATGCCGGTCATGGCCTCCACTATCAGAATATTCGTCCACTGGCCGCCCTGAAAGGCCTTACCGAGTTCTCTATTGGCCATTCTATCATTTGCCGTTCCCTGTTTGTGGGTCTGGAAAAGGCAGTGCGCGAAATGGCCGACTTGATTCGCGAAAAAGGTTAGGGGCAGGCGCCCGGGGCCCGCCAGAGCTGATTCAAGATGGATATCCTGAATATACTGATTGATCGGGTGGATAACGTTAATGTGTTCAACCTGATCCAGGGACGAACTCCCGGTCGAGATACCCATCTACACACCCGGGTAGATCATGATCTAATTCAGGAATTTCTGGATGAGCTGGAGCGGATTGCCCATCTTTCCAATCAGGTTCAGGAGGGCGGATTATCCTTTGAACTAAATCTTTCGCGCAGACTGCGTAATGCGGGGCAGACTTTCTTCGATCAGTTCTTTCCCGATCCAATCCAGGAGAAGCTAAGAAGTAGCGAAGGAGGTTTTCTTTTTTTTCATGTGGATCAGACCCTGGCCAGTTTACCCTGGGAATTGCTCTACGAAGGAACCTGCTTTCTGGCGGACAAATTCTCCATTGGAAAGAACATAGCGGGCTTCTGGTCCGAGTCCCAGCGCGCCGAACGCGATCGTTTGCGCGTGCTAATTATCGCCGATCCTACAGAGGATCTGGACTGGGCGCGACAGGAAGGCGAAGGTCTTCTGGAATCCTTGAATGCGGATGTAAGCTCGGATAGGATCGATGTAGAGCTACTTACCGGGCCTCGGCTGGGCAAACTGGAGTTGCTGGAAGCGATCCGCGATCGAGACATTATTCATTATGCCGGTCATTTACATTACGATCCCAGGCAGAAGGAAAGCGGCTGGCTCCTTCCAGAAGGCAAGATTTTACGGGCTCGGGAAATCGAAAAGATGGGCTCCTTACCCGGACTGGTTTTTTCAAACAGTTGTATGAGTATGCCCGACCATCTTCGGCGGGAGGAGTTGCTTGGCGAAGATCATGTTGGAAACGAAGGGAAACGATTCAATCACCTGGCCGGAGCCTTTCTAAGAGCCGGAATTGCCAGCTACATTGGCACTTCCTGGGAGATTCGGGATTCCAATCACACGTTTGAGTTCGCCCTTCAGTTTTACCGATCCCTTTTCGAAGAACGCTCCGTGGGCGAAGCCATGTTCGACGCACGAAAGCATGCAAGGCAGCAATTCCCGCCCAACGACCTCACCTGGGCCGCTTACAATCTCCATGGTAACCCGCTGACCCGGATCTTTCGTTCCGGCAACAGACGCACCTTCGACGCATCGCGAAATATACTGACTTCCAGACGAATCTTACAGCAGTATCCGTATCCTATTAGCAGGCTCTATAAGAGCTTTCTGGACCTGCAGGACTCCACGGATCCGAATAGCAACGAATTGCTCACCACGCTTTCCCGTTGTTTTTTTCATACCCTGGGAATATGCGGGGCCATCCTTTTCAGCAACCTGGAAAGCCTGAAAATCAAGCTCCCCGGCCTGGACCATACGCTGGATTTTGGCGCCTGGACCACGGAAATCTTCGAGGGTTTAAATCGGGTACATTCACTGGGAGTGGAGCTATCCGCACCGGGATTGTTGGAAGCCTTCTTCTTGCATCGCGACAATATCGAAAAGCTACTTAAATGGAGCCAGTCCTTGCATAATGAGGGGGACCCCTCCGACGCGTATCTGGTAACCTTTCAGTATTTGTTCGATAACCTCCTCACCGACCTTTCCTTTCTGGGGAGGCACCGAATGGTTTATCTGAAGGATGCGGCGGGGGATGCTCTGGAGCTCAAAGGGCCCCGGTTAACCGAGATGCGGATTCTGCCCAGTCAGATGGAAAACGTGCAACTGTCCCGGTCCATAATGAAATCCGCCGGGCAACTCTGCTTTTTCAACACTTCCCGACGCACTTTATTTTCGTTGTCGCCCTTTATGCAGTTTCATCCGTCGGAAAGGGCGCTTCAGTACCCTTTGCTTGGATGGAGCGATGAACCCTGAGACCTGTAGAGGGCCTGGCTTTAAAAGGCCCGGGATGTCGAACGGACCCGGCCCCGGTGCAGATCCGGGCTTGCTAAACACCTGCTGATTCTTTATGAATGCATGCCAGAAAAGAAGCGTTTCCTGTTTTGCCTGCTGCGGCCTGGCCAACCTCAACCTGGATTCGGACGGGCTGCGAACAATTCTGCGGGAGCGGACCGAGCATTTCGAATCGCTGAACATGGATTTTGCCCGATTTCCGGAATATCGAAAGAACCGGGAGGAAAAAGAACAATCCATTGCCCGCCACGATCCGCAAACCTACGTCTGTCCATTCCTGGGCTATATTGAAGCCGGGCGGCCCGGTTGTATGATTCATCCGGCCCGCACGGGGCAACCCACATCCCAGAATTACTCCTTTTACGGGGCCTCCATCTGTTTGAGCTATGATTGCCGGGCAAAAGAGAGCGAAGAACAAACCGGGCATACCAGCTACTCGGATTTTCTGGAAAGTCGCTTTCCGGACCTGTACCACCGTTTGATCTGTGACAGCGGCCTCTTTAGTTTGCTTGAAACCATACCCGATTTCCCGGATTCGGTATTGGAAGAGCCGGAAGGAAGCCAGGCAGTAGCTGATCGCTCATCCGGAGCCGACGATTTGGCGCGGCTAGTTCAGCTGCGCTTGAAGCATCCGGATAGTTCCAGGATTACGTCCTTCGAGCGGCTGATGGTGCGAAGTTCGGATGCCGGGGCCGCAGCGGAATCGCTCTTTGCGGGCCCGGACGTGGACGAAGCTTTGAGCATTCTGCGGCGGCTAAAGAGTCTGGCCGCTGGCGCCCGGAACCATTGATCGGAACTTTCTGCGGGGGGATTCTCGCGGGGCGATGCAGATTCCAGGCGTTCGCGGGGCCAGGCCCCCGGCGGCCACAGTCCGGTAAAAGGCCATAAAGCCTTATTTATAGAGAGAACAAAGAAATCATGATATTACCCTGTCATCCAGACAATCCAGAAAAGCGTACCATCCAGAGAATCGTCGATGGTCTACAAAGAGAGGAGATTTTCATCGTTCCCACAGATACGGTATATGCCTTTATCTGCAGTTTAGATTCTCCGAAGAGCATTGCGGAGCTCTACAAACTTAAAGAAATTCCGGAATCCCAGCCTTTGAGTCTCCTTTGTAGAGATGTGGCCATGGCTTCGCACTATGCGAAGAGCATACCCAACTACGCATTTCGCTTTATCAAAGCCCATACGCCGGGACCTTATACCTTCATCCTGGGCGCAAACCGGGAAATGGACCGGCGGGGTACCGGAAAACGCAAAGAGGTGGGGATTCGCATTGTAGATCATCCGCTGCACCGGGAAATCATGGAACGAATTGGTACCCCCCTGGTGAGTACTTCGATTATTCGTCCCGACGAGTTCTCTACAGACGCCGAATATCTGGACGATTTGTTTGGTCACAGGATTTCGGCTGTAGTAGAAGGGGGAAGCAGACATCATAATCTATCTACAATACTGGACTGCACCGGAAAGAACTTTGTACTGGTGCGTCAGGGCGCCGGCGATATTGAGGAGTTGGAGCTAACGGAACCTTGATGGCGAAGCTTTCTGTGCGGTCCGGCGCAGCGCCCCGGGGTCTGGAATGCTACGGAAAGATGCAGGAAGAAATCGGGCTCATTGGCCGGAAGCGCGCAAACGTTTCTTCCTGGCGCCAGGTAGACCACCGGAGCCTATCGGGGGCCGGAAAGAACCCGGAGTCAATAGAGCCCCGGGTCAGGCGAGCGGAAGCAACTCAAAAGAACTGATGTCAGCCTGCTACAGGCAGCGCCTAAACGCGCAGACAAGCGAAGAAAAACGATCAGAAGAGATTAGAAGAGGAAACTATGGCAGGTCATTCCAAATGGGCAAACATTCGGCATAAGAAGGAAGGCGCAGACAAGCGCAGAGGTATCATGTTTACCAAGCTCTCCCGGGAGCTGATGGTTTCGGCCAGGTTGGGCGGATCGGATCCGGAAATGAATCCCAGGCTGCGGATTGCCATCTCCAAAGCCCGGGGGGCCAACATGCCCAATGACAACATAGAACGCGCCATAAAGAAGGGCGCCGGCGAACTGGAAGGCCAGACCTTCGAAGAAGTGGTGTACGAAATCTATGCTCCCGGGGGTGTAGGCTTGATCGTCGAGGCTCTTACAGACAAGAAATCGCGCACCACACCTGAAATCAAAAGCATGGTGAACAAGCACGGCGCCAACCTGGCCGAAGCCAATGCCGTGAGCAGATTGTTTGAATCCCGAGGTCAGATTATCATCCCGCGCGAACAGGAAGAAGCCGGCAAACTGGAAGAGGACCAGGTCATGGAAGTGGCCATAGAGGCGGGCGCAGAAGACATGAAAACCGACGACGATTCGTTCGAGGTGCTCACCACTCCCGACAACTATGCCCAGGTATCCGAAGCGATAAGCAATGCAGGCTGGCAGACTTCGGAATCAGGCGTGCGTTATCTTCCCATGGAGGGCACCGAAATCCAGGTGGATGCCGAAAAGGCTCGAAACATCTTCGACTTTTTGGAGAAGTTGGAAGAGCATGACGATGTGCAATCGGTCTACCATAACATGCATCTTTCCGACGAACTCTACTCTGAAATGGAGAAGATGGGTTGAGAATTCTGGGGCTGGATCCCGGCTTCGGTATAACCGGATGGGGTTTCGTATCTTTTCGCGGATCCTCTTTGAACCAGCCTACATTGCATAGCTACGGCGCCTTGACCACCCCTGGCGGTCGCCCGCTTTCGCTTCGTCTGGCGGATCTTCAGAATCAGTTCATAGAGCTTCTGGATCGTCTGGAGCCCGATCGCGTGGCCATGGAGCGATTGTTCTTTGGAAAGAATATAACCACCGCCGAAGGCGTGTACCAGGCGCGAGGGGTTCTTCTGGCGGCCATGGGACAGAAGGGAATCGTTCCCATAGAGCTCACTCCCAATCAAATCAAGCAATCCATAACCGGCTCGGGCAAAGCGCGAAAACCCGAAATGATGCGTATGGTTCAGATGCTTCTGAACATCGACGAGCCCATTCGTCCGGATGATGCGGCGGATGCCCTGGGCTGCGCTATTGTGGCATCTGCTTTTTCCCACCTGGAATATGAACAGCTTCAGCAGACTCAGAGCAAACACGATAGCGGCGAAGATTCGCCGACCTCCGAATTGCAAGGCGAAGTAGATATGGGCACCGGGATCGGGTTCGAAGCCGACGCTGAGTATCTCCGATCCAAAACCAGCCCAGGTCCAGCACGAAGCCCATCAGGCGAAGCCCCGGATGAGGTCATGGATGCATCGGCCCTTCTCGAAGGCGAAATTCCGGGTCAGTTAGGAGCCGGTTCCGAAATACGTTTCTTGCGTCATGGCAAGGGTAAGGCGACCGCCAGCAAGGGCGCGAAATCGGCAAAGAAGGAGCCCCGCCCGAAGGCGACATCGCCCGGGAAAGCGCCTCGCAAGGACCTGAAATCGGCCGGGAAAGCAGGTATGAAGGACCGGGCTACCGGGCGAAAGAAGTCGGACGGGGAGGGTGAGGATTGATCTCAGGTATACGAGGAATCGTAAGTAGAAAGGCGGGGACCCGTCTGTTCATAGACACCGGCGCTCTGGAATATGAAATCATTGTTCCATTGAATGTCCTGGATTCCGTGGAGCGAAAACTTCAGGAAAATCCGGAAGCCGAGCTTTTCTTTCATGTGCATCAGCAGATTCTGCCGGAGGAACATCGCCTGTACGGATTTCTGGATCCGCAGCAAAGGGAGCTGTTTCGCACAATTCAGGATATTAAGGGCTTCGGAAGCTCCCTGGCGCTCAGTATCCTCAGTCACCTGGACACGCGAGGCCTTTTGTCCATTTGCGACAGCGGGGATACAAAAGGGCTTACACATATTCCCCGCATTGGAAAATCTACGGCGGAAGCCCTCATATTTGAAGTGAACCGAAAGAAGAAGCGATTCCTGAAACTACTGGAATTGGAAGAAGGATCTGCCCGGGCCGGTTTATCTGCCACGGGAGAACTGGTAGCCGAACCCGAGGACGAAACCTTTGAGTTGGTGAAACAGGCTCTTCTGCAGCTGGGCTACAAAGAGACCCAGGTGGCAAAGGTGCTTGAAAAACTGGAGAAGGAGCGCCTGACCGACGAGAATGCCGGGGGAGCAAAGGCCGGACCGCCCCGGAAAGCAAAGGACGGAGCCTTGCAGGCTGCAAGACCGGCGATGGATGCGGAGTCATCCACCGCCGAATGGATTCGCCGGGCTCTGCAGTTGATCTAGTTGCGCACGCACCTTACGTAATCTTTGTTTTGCAGAACATCCCCCTGAGGGCCGTAGTAGAAGCTGCCGCTCCTTACGTCGATGGAAGCGCCGCCTACAGAAAGCAGCCATTGTAGTTCATCGCAGCCGGATTGGTTCCTGAATCCCCGGTATGCAGTGCCAGTGAATCGGCGCTAATGCCTCCGTCCGTCGTGGCCCGAATTCTGAACTGGCTTCGCGGTCTTCCAACAGTGAGATCGGCCAGTACCTGGGCGGTTACATCGAAAGTCTTGAAGGACGGAAAACTTACGTCGTTGATCTCATGGAAACCTACCGCCAGACCAGTGGTTCCGTGGTCCGAAGTGTCCAGCGTTCCGAAGTCAACATGGTCTACGTAGAAGGGAACAATGAGGGCCGGGTTGGCATTTGCATTGCTCTGGTAAACGGAAACAGTGGCGGAGCTCAGAAGTCCTCCCTGCAGCGCGGTTATGTCAAAGCTCAAGAAAAGCTGGATGGTGTCGCCGCTGGCGGTGTCGCCAATGTTTACAATACCACCTGTGGTTACGGCACTGGGCGGATTATCGATCACTGTCCCGTCTTCTGCGGCAAGGCTAATAAGCTGAGCGCTCTGATTAGTGCAGCCGGCAAGGACCGCAGAGGGGAGCATGAGAACTGTGGCGCCGGTATTGCAGCTCGGATCTTCGCTTCGGCACTCCAGGCTGGCCACGGTACAATGGGCAAAACCCAGAATGAATACAAAGAATGAGAGTCGGGAAGGGCACATCTTATCGATACTCAACGTTTGATTTCTGCCACGATCGGTGAAGCGTTGCGTAGCGCCAGCCAGAAAGGCGGCGTAGGATCGGTGGTAACTTCCGCTTACGATGATTTATTTGTCCAGGGTTTGGTGGTAGTCCTATATATAGCGACTGCTGAAGCGCAGAAATTGGTTCAGGCTTCGCTTCAGATTTGTGCGATAGACTCCGTCGGCGCGCTCATCGCTGAGTTTCTCTCGGTTCCGGCTGATATAAACCTCGGTTTTTCGAATGAGGGCGCGGAGTTCTGGATACTGCGCCCAGGTTTTTTCCGCCGTTTCTTGATCCCCTGGCTGTTTGTAAAGAGTCAAAAGAGCGCTCTGAATACGTTCAAGCATTCCGGCATTTTGCGATTCGCCGAAAGCGGGATCCTGCGAAGGAAAATCGGCTTTGCTCGAAGCTGAACCCTTTGCCGCTATCTGTTCGAATGCCTGCAACAGATCTTGACGGGCCCGAAAGCTGAAACTGGCGGACTCTACCGAATCCGAGGAGTGCAGGGCTGCATTCGCCGACGCTTCCGGGTTTTCCAGGCGCGGATAGCGCATACCTTCGATAAGGCTTCCTGTTCGGGAGAGATTGATACACTCCACCGGGTCTTCAGACTTCAAAGATTCTATGGACTGCTCAAACCAGCTTCTGTAAAGGCTCAGTATGAAATCGCCAGGAATCTCGCGTCCATCAATGCCAGAAACCGGAACCAGATCCCGCTTCTGCATTACCCTTTCATTGATGGTTTCCAGGCTCAGCACCCGACTTACCATGGAGTTCCATCGTTCATAATGATGCGTGTTCAGAGCATGCAGTTGTCGGAATGTCCAGGCCAGATCCTGACCGGCAAAGTAGATCCTGCGAAACCCCAGAAATCGCAATAGATCAAATGCCGAAGTAGCCACCGAGCCGCCGGATTGCAGCCGTCCCTGCGCGCCGCACATGGATTCCAGTAAGTCGGTGCCGGGGGTCTTTAGTTCTTCGGTGCTTCCATCCGGTCGATAGATCAAGCGAGCCGTCGAGGAGAACACCCATCCGGCAGGCTTCAAGTGTCGGGGCAGGGAAGGATGGCAAACCAGGTCGGCGAACAGGATCAGATCGGACAGGTCTTCGTTCAGAAAGTGCAGCAGTGTTTGCTTCTGCGCATCCAGGATATGGGCCCCGTGGGGCCGAATGCCGGCGCGGAGTAGTGGCTTGAGTGCCGTATCGCAGGCAAGTATGAAGAAGCGATCCTGATTCTCTTTGATCCACGGCAATGTTTCGGTGAGACTGGGCCCCGCCGAAACCAGAAGAGCTGGTTTTCCAGGCCAGCGATTGGACCAAAAAAGCAGATTGGATGGATGGCTTTCCGGTTTTGCAAAATGACTATTCAGCAGCGTATTGCGCAACCACAGGGGTTCGAACTCGAACCGCGTGAGCAGGTCCGACATGCGGGACTGCAGTATTCCTCGCATGCGGGTTTCTACGTATTCGTAAAAGGCCGGGGCTTTATCCACGGAGGCCCGGTGCCGGAGAAATCGAATCCCCTGAAAGTTCTCGGCCGGAAGTCCCTCCAGGTAATGCTCCAGGGAGATCAGGGTTTCCTCACCGAAAAAAACATGGCAACCCGGGGTATTCAGATACTGCCGCAATGGCGGAAGGTTACCGTTTTCCAATGAATCTGATTTCCCGCCGGCGACTTTGGAATCCTCGGTCCATGGATGCCTGCTCTCCGAAGAGAGGCTGGCCTTATCGGAAGAAGCCCTTTCCTCTATTGTTTCTTCTAATATAGCTTGTTTTTCTTCTACTATAGCTTGCGGATGAGAAGATAGCGGTTCAGACCGGTTAGAAGCCTCCTGAGATTCAGGACTCCCGGTTGCCCCATGGGAATCTCCGGGTTCCGCCGCCTGCTCTGGGTATCCGCCGCGGGACCACTCGGACAGAGCCTGGTCCAGGTAGAAGGCGCCCAGACCCAGACGATGATCCACAACTGCGCAGATCTGGCCCGGGTGCAAATGCGCGCTGGCCCGGAATAGCTCGGGGTTCCCGGCCCCTAGAATGACAAGTATCTGGGTTCTTTTCAGCCCTGTAGCGCCGGAAAGAATTCGATCCGCTTCTTTGGCGGGTCCATAAGCGGAACAAAGGGGCTTACCATTTTCCGCCGGAATGCGGCTACCGTCCCGGGCTTCCGTAAGACTCAGGCCATCGGCGGATTTTCCACGCAGGAATTGCAGATAGGGCTTTCTTCTGAACACTTCTTCCATAACGTGGCTAGAGAACCTTATGTCGTCAGACTATCCGGCGGCCTCTGAGGGTCCAGCCATCCCCAACTGCTTGACAGTCAGGGTTGGCACCGGCCTGCTGAATCCTTCCTGGATCCAGCAGGATCGCTTTTCCCTGTAGGCCTGCTTTACAGGCAGAGGAATTTCATGCACGTAAAAAGAATACGCATGGTAGGATTCAAATCCTTCGCGGATGAAACCGTGATTGAACCTGGCACCGGCATTACGGCGGTGGTGGGCCCCAATGGCTGTGGAAAATCCAACATTGTGGATGCCGTGCGATGGGTGCTGGGCGAGAAATCCGGTCGGGCCCTGCGGGGTAAGAACATGGAAGATGTGATCTTCCTGGGTTCGGAAAAGCGCAAACAGGCCGGCATGGCCGAAGTAGAGATTGCTTTCGATAACTCGGACCGTTCCCTGTCCGTGGATCAGGACGAAGTAAGCATTGGCCGCCGACTGTATCTGAACAGCGCCAGCGAATACATACTAAACGGCAAGCGCACCACGCGAAAAGAAATCGAACGTGTGTTGATGGACACGGGCATCGGAAAGACCGCCTATTCCATTATGGAGCAGGGCCGGATGTCCGAGATACTCCGGGCCAGTCCGGAAGATCGAAGGCTACTTTTTGACGAAGCGGCCGGCATTTCCAGATTCAAAGCGGAACGCCAGGAAACACTGAAGCGACTGGACGATACCGAACAGAACCTGCTTCGGCTGGGCGACATCTTAAAAGAGAAAGAAAGGGAACTGGAGAACCTGGAGCGTCAGGCCCGTAAGACCAGACAATATCTAAAGCTCAAAGAGCATCTGGACAAACACGACAAGAACATTCGCTATCTCAAGATTTCGGACAACCAGACCCGGCAGAAATCCATCGAAGAGAAGCTCCAGAAGCTGGCCGAGAAAAAGCAAACCATACTGGACCGCATCGAAAAGTCCGAAAGCGAAGCCCAGGAACTGGAAGTACAGAACCAGGACGACCTGGAAAAGCGTCATGCCCTGGACCGCCAGTATCATCAGACATTATCCATTATTGAATCCCTGGAAAAGAACCAGGCCCGGGTGAGCGCCGAGATCGACGAAAGGATCCGGCAGAAGGATCAGATTCAGGAAAGACTGAACGCCGAAGACAAATTCCTGAAGGCCTCCAAAAAGAAGCTGGAACAATCCATGCAACTGGAGCTGGATCTTAGCTCCGAGATTGAGAATCTAACCAGGAAGTCTGCCGATCTACAAAACACGGTAGAGGGTCTGGAGCGTCAGATTCAGGAGTCGCAGCAAAAAGAAGAAGCCAATATCAGCGAAAGCCAGCAGATCGAAAAAGATCAGAAAGGCGTGATGGATCAATTGCGCGCCCTTACCGAGCAACTGATCAACGATCTGGAAGCCCGAAAGAAAGACATCGAGGCCGCAGAGCAAAGCCGTAAGGCCCTTTCCGACGAAATGCTGGCGCGAATCCAGGAAGGCAAAGCCACCGTGGATGATCTAATCCAGGATATGAAATCCACCGAGGATGCGCCTTCCATCGCGGAAAAGAAAACCGCCTGGCTGAAAAAGATTGAGGGCCTGTCCTTCTCGGTTCTGCTAAAAGATTTCGATCAATACCAGAAACTGGATGCCGAGTTTCGCTCGCTGTTTTTCGGCGAATCCGGTCTAATTTCCAGAAAAGAAGAACTGGATCAAAAGATGAATGCCTTCAATCAGCGAAAGGTTGAGATCCAGAAAGAAAACGACACTCTACAAAAGCAACGCAAGCAAGACCTGGTTCGCATAGAAAAGGAAAAGAATCGTCGGGTGGAGCTGGAACTGCAAATCCGCGACTACCAGGCCCGCAAGGACTCCTCCCAGGAAGCACGGGATCAACTGGAAAATCAAATCGAACAATCCGGCGCCCGGTTGAACTATCTAAATGATGAAATCCGTAGCGTAGATGCTCACATTACAAAGCTAAAGGAAGAGCAAAGGCAGCAGCAGGAGCAGTTGGAGCATAATAATCGGGAAACCCGGGAAAAAGCCAGCATGCTGGAAAGCATGCAGAAGAACATTGAGAAGGTGCGAAACCGCATTGGCGAACTACGGGAAAAGACCCGCAAGGATCGGGATGCCATCGAGCGACTGCTTCCGGAAATGTCTCGAGAAGAGCGGGCCCAGGAAAACATCAATGTAGCCCTGCAAACACTGGAGGAAGAGCTATACAACGATTTTCAGATGAGCCCCGGGGAGCTCGAAGAAGAGTGCAGCAACCGTCGTCTGAACAAAGACCACGAGCAATCCGAATATCGTAGAATTAAAGGCGAGATCCAGGGACTCGGACAGTTCAATGCTCTGGCCATCGACGAATATGCCCGGTGCGAAGAAGGCCTGAACGAGCTACTCAAGCAAAAGGGCGATATCGAAGAGGCGCGTAAGAACATCCTTTCTATTCTGCAGGAAATCGACGAGAGCTCGCGAGCGCTTTTCAAAGACACATTCGAACGTATTCAAAACAACTTTACGGAAGTGTTTCAGACTCTGTTTGGCGGCGGTAATGCCAGCCTGACCCTTACCGATGAAAACGACCCCATGAATAGCGGGGTCAGCATTATGGTGCAGCCTCCTGGAAAGAAAAACAGCTCCATTACGCTGCTTTCCGGCGGGGAGCAAAACATGACTGCCATTGCGCTTATGTTTGCCACCTATCTTGTGCGTCCGTCTCCGTTCTGTTTGCTGGATGAAATCGACGCTCCGCTGGATGATAATAACGTGCATCGATTTCTGAAAATGCTTTCCAGTTTTGCGCCCAGAAGTCAGTTTCTGGTCATCACTCACAATAAACTTACAATGGAGAAAGCCAGCGCTATATTCGGCGTAACCCAGGAAGAGCCCGGCGTGACGCGCATCGTTTCTGTAAGATTCCAGGAAAGAAAGCAAACCGTGTCCTGACGGAACCAGGAGTTCCTTCCTTGCATTCGAACGGCAACATATCTGATTTTGCATCCGGAGGCCGGACCTGTACCATCCAGGCCAGGGCCGTCAGAGGCGCCAAGATCAAGAAAGGCCGCTCGATGCTGGCTTTGAGGGGCCTTTCCTTTCGTTCCCTGGCTCTGGCTCTCATTACTGTTCAACTATGGCTGTTTCTCTGGCCTTTCCTGGCGCAGCGCAAGCGAACGGACTTCTCCTTGCAGGCCGAAGAGATTCCGCTGGTAACCGCACAACCTCATCAGCGCTATTTTCGCATTGTTCCATTTACCAATCTCAGCGGTTCGTCGAACCTGGATTATCTGGAAACCGGACTACCCGAGATGATTCTGAATGGAATGTCGCTTCCGGTATTCCTTCGAGATGTCCGCCCACCGGATGTAGTGTTGGACCCGGCCGGTAAAGCCAGAGTAAACAGCCCCTATTCGCAACCGCAGCTTTCGCAGGAAGTGGCCGGATCCCGAGAAAAGATACTTCTGGAGGGGCAGGTGTACCGCTGGAGACCCGACGAGGGAGCGCTGGTTGAGCGATCCTCCGGTTTTCACGTCGCCGCCCTCATAGATGCGGACTATCTCTTGCAGGGACGCATCAAGGGAAACCGTGACAACCCGGTTCTGGAGCTGGAATTTTATGACGCTGTATGGGGCAAGAAATCCTCCACCGTGATCAATCTTCCGTCCCGCAATCCATACGACGAAGCCACCCTTTCTCGAATCCGTACCTTTGTGGAAAGCAGATTGCCCGGCCGAGGGGCGGGGCGAATTCGGGTCTCTACTGACCGGCCCGGTGCTCTTGTGTTTCTGGACGATGTCTACATCGGCAAATCGCCACTGGACCGGGCGGTGGCTCCTGGAAGTTACCAGCTACGAGTAAGTCATGAAGAGTGCGAAGACCGGGTGCGCAACATTGAGCTCACCTCGGACTCCAGCTTCCGCATAGAATGTCTGCCCCGGAAAGGCAATGCCACCCTGGTAGTAGAAAGCAATCCTCCCGGAGCCAGCGTATTCTTGAACGTCGATTTCCTGGGGACCACTCCGCTTAAAGTGGAAAATCTGAAAGAGGGCACTCATCGGGTGCGCATCAGTCTCGACAAACACATTGATCGATTCAAGGGAGTGCGTCTGGAAACCGGTAAGACGGCCCGGGTGTCGGTGGCCATGACCGAGGGCAGCACCGAAGAGTATTATCGCGATCCGGGTTACGTGATTGCGGACTGGACCCATCACGATCTGGCCTTCGGTTTCATGCTTCAGAGTCTGGTCCTGGGGGGCGGCTGGGCCTACAGTACCATCCGAGCAAACGAAGTGCGAGAGTCTATCCGCGGTCAGGTGCCGGGCCTGGCCATTAGCGATGTACCTTCCTATTCGCTTTATCAGATTCAGCAAATTGAAAACAACCGTCTGGATGCCCGAGTCTGGGACAGTCGGGCCAATCTGTTTTCCGGAGCGGCCATCGCATCCCTTTTCTTTGCCGGCCTCTTCCTGTGGCTGGGCTATGAACACGACGACAAAGAGTTTGGCGAACTGAGCCTGTTGGAGCGCGAGCTGGCCAGGGATCTCAAAGGCCCGGAAGGATTGCGTCATACCCTGGATGGAACGGACGAAAAGCAGCGCGCCCAGGGACAAAATGACGAAATCCGTTTTCAATCCTTCTTGTGGAATGTGGCTGCTACCGGTGATGGCCGGGCTTTTTCAACTTCGTATTCCGGTTCGCATCCCTGGAGGCCATCCCCGGAGATGTACAGATCCCCTTTTTCAGAGACAAGCCATCGGCTGGGCCTCAGATTTACCTTCTAGCTTTATCCGCGCATTAAGCCTTTCGACTCTAGAATCCTGAATGGATAATGACTGGATTTCCGCTCACTTGCCGGGCCCGCCACGAGTTCCGTGGCAATTCGTGCCTGGCTCATCCCGGGAAGCCGCGAGTTCCGGGGCAAAAGGTGCCCGGACCCTCCGGGAAGGCGGCCAGGGTCAGTGCCTGAGCTGAAGGTATCGGACACTTCCGTGCCCGAGATTTCAGGCATTGATCCGGTACTACCTCTGTTTCTTAAGACAGGGCGGAGTTGAGATCAATTCTGATTATCTATAAATACAAGAATGGGCTCCCGGAAGGGATATTGTAACATCTGTTTCAATTTGCTGTTTTCGCAGGAAGCTCTGAATCAAACCCTGGATTATGGCGAGTACAGAAACCAGCACCGATGCTAAAGCGATATCGCGAGAAGATGGCAATGTTTTCTATCGAGACGGCGCCGGCGCGAACTCTATCCTGGGGGAGGGTTCGGACGGCAAGGATCTGGATTTCACCCGGCCGGTGCAGGTGGCCCGGGACATATTCTGGGTGGGCATTTATCTGGAAAACGATCCCTTCCAGTGCCACCCCTATTTCATCAACAACGGTCGTGAGTCCATTCTCATTGATCCCGGTTCCATGCTGCAGCGTCAGGATATCATCAAAAAGATCGAAATGGCCTGCGATTTGCGGGACATCAAATATATTATTTTGCATCATCAGGATCCGGATCTTTGCGCTGCGGTTCCCTATCTGGAAAAGCTCATCGATAGACCGGATCTGCAGATTGTAACGCATAGCCGCATGTCGGTTCTGATCAAACACTACGGTTTGCAATCCGGATACTACAACATTGATCAAAACGACTTTCAGCTCAAGGCCGGAAATCGCTTACTCCAATTCTATACCACTCCGTACTGCCATTCACCGGGCGCATTCGTCACCTACGATCAGGAAACGAAAGTGCTGTTTTCCGGGGACATCTTTGGCGGCCTCGAAGACTCCTGGCATTTCCTTGCGGACGAAAACTACTTCCAGCACATCGAAGGGTTCCATATGGCCTATATGCCCAGCCGGGATATTCTGAACTATGCCCTGCGAAAAATCGAATCCCTGGATATTGAACTGATCGCTCCGCAGCACGGCTCCATCATTCAGAAGAAATACATACCTGGACTGCTTGAGAAGATGAAGCAGATGGAATGCGGCCTGTACATTGATCGTAAATACAGCCAGGACCTGATGCGTACTATCGAGAAACTGAACAATCTACAGACCGAATTCGAGGTCTCTCTGGACGAAATCAAGAAGCTCAAGCGAAACCAGGACGGGGATTACTTCCTCACCACTCTTCTAATGAAGCCGCTGATGAATGAGCTAAATGAAAGTCAGATAGTGCCAACGGATTGTGTACTGATCCAGAAGAAGGCATTCCTGTTCAAAGAGAAGTTCCAGCATCTGGGCGGGGACTTTAACATGACCGGTCAGATTGAATTCTCCGGCAAGCCCTACGTAATGTTTTTTAATGGCGACGGTATGGGCAAGTCCATGCAGGGGGCCGGCGGCGCTCTGGTAATGGGCACCGTTTTGAATTCAATCATGAGCCGCATCTCTTCAACTACTCGTGTGGAGATGCGATCCCCCGAGCAATGGCTACGGGACTGCTACGAAGAGATTCAAACCATCTTTCTTTCATTCGACGGGGCCATGATGTTTTCCGGTATCCTGGGACTGGTCAACGAGCAAAGCGGCGAACTGTTGTACATTAATGCGGAGCACCCGTTTCTGATTCTATACCGAAATGGAAAGGCCAGCTTTGTAGACAAAGAATTGACCATGCGTAAATTTGGTAGCCCCTCCGAGTTTGGCTTCACTATCCAGAGGTTTCAGCTGGAGCCCGGAGACGTACTCTTTGCCGGCTCCGATGGAAAAGATGATTTGAATCTTAAGCCCGGTTCTGCCCATCCCGAGATCAACTACGACTACGGTCTGATCCTGAAACAGGTGGAAAAGAGCAAAGGCAATCTGCGAAGCCTGGTGAAGTCGTTGTACAATGTAGGGGAGCCAACGGATGACCTTTCCCTGATTCGCGTAGGGTTTCGGGAGGAGGGACATCGAAGCGCAGATCACTCCATTGATGACGATCTAATCTATAAACTCAAGATTTCCAGTTTCATCCGAAATAGAAACTACGAAAAGGCCCTGGAGCTAATGGAAGGGGATTCCGAAAAGCAAAACGAAGAGATCCTGATGTACCGGGGCTACTGTCTGATACGCGAGAAGCGCTATCTCAAGTCTTTGAAATATCTGACGCGGGCCATACAACTAAAGCCCGATTATTTTCCCGCTTTGAAGTATGCGGGGATGTCTCATTATCTTCTGGGTAATTACAGAAAGTCCGAGCAGTACTGGTCCCATGCGATGAAGATTAAACCTGCGGATAAATTCCTCAAGAAGCGTTATCCTCAGCTACTCAATCGTCTGGAAAAACAAAAGGTTCTTCTGGGAAAAAAGCAGTTGGAGTGACTGAAAGCTTGCAGGGGTTCGGAAGTCACCGCGCCTGCCGATTAAAGTTGTCGGGCCCGGGTCTTTCGCGGAACTTCGCGCCCGCGGGATCGACGCTCCGGGTGGAGCGTAAGAGCATAGACCTGCTTTTGTAGATCTTCCGTGAGCGCTCGGGCGGCCGCTTTTTCCCCCACCTCCTCAATTTTCGGAAAGTCGGCGGGCTGGATCGGGTTACCAATATTGTAGTAAATTCCTCGCTGGAACACTTCGCCGGAAAGAAAGGTCCGCACATCGGAAAATCCATGGGCTCCGCGGATGCCGCTGGGAATGATGGGAACGCCGGCTTTCAGGGCCAGCCGGGCCGTGAGCGGTTTGAATGGCGCCATAACCCCGGTTTCGCTTCGAGTTCCTTCCGGAAATACGGAGAGGAGATGCCCTTCTCTCAGGAGCTCCAGCATCTGATCTTCGATCTCCTGATAATAGGCCACCGCATCTTTGGCGGAATCCCCCTTGAATGCTCTGCGAATGGGATGTCCGCCCCAGGTTTCCATCTGACTACGATGGTAGAGGCCATACAGCTTCAGCATTGCTTCCACGGTCAACCGCACCGGTGAGAAAACTGGATGGCTCCATCCCGGGGCCTGGGCCAGGGTTTCCAGTATTTGATCGTCCGGCCGAAAAAGCTCTTCTTTGCCCAGGAAATGAATCCTTCGTGGACTGTAGAGGCCCTGAATCATGGGGTCCAGGTAATCTGTATGGTTGCAAACAAGAATGGCCCCGCCGGATTCGGGAATGGATTCCAGACCGGTCACTTCTATATGGAAGAGCTGGTCCAGGGCCGCTTTCAGAATGTCACGGACCGGTTCGAAGGGGATGGTGGCCACTGTTGTGGGTTGATCTGTCATCTGGTTGCCTGGAATTCCTGATTTACCCCTGAACGGAGAGTGATTCGATGGTATGTTGTGGGTTTCCAGAAGCAATCGAAATTTCCTCTGATCGGTGTTTTAGCCATACAGGTTTTCTTTGCATCCTGTGGCTTCTATGATCCGGAATTATCCGGTCGCGGACCGGTATTCAAGCCCGAAGTGGATCTAATCGGGGACTTCAGCGGTCGCCGGATTGTCTATGATAGAAATGACTCCATAATTGAAACTGCCATCATTCAAAGAAGTTGCGGCCTGGAAGAAGGGCCTGTGGTAAAGTGCAAGCTGGATATACAGTATGAAAGAAGCGGCGAGCGGATAACACTGAATCGTTCTTACCGCCTTCATTACCGGGAAGCCCTGGATGCATCCATTCACCTCACAAGCGAGAGAGAAGACCTGAAAGGGGAGATTCACGGGGCGGCCTTTCATCTGAAAGGAACCGGCGAGGTGCCCAATTCAGAGAAAGAAGTCAGCCAGGAGATACGTTTTGTTGCACTGTCCCGGGGGGAGGCTCTGGAAACCATCCTCTACAGCTATCTGGGACTGCGGGCCGGAAAGTCTGTGACTTTCTGGCGAAAGATTCAATAATCGGGGGCAAGCATGCCAGACAAAATCTGGATCGAGCGAGGAAGGCAATTGGCCGGAGTCACGGATGCGGTGGCCCGGGCTGTAATATCCCTTTCGGGAAAGAATCAGAAAAACAAGGCCGATCATATCTGCGTGGAGGCAATGCGCAGCGGGTTAAATAGGCTTCCCTATGAAATGACCGTTGTAATCGGCGAAGGGGAAAAGGACGAAGCTCCCATGCTTTATTCTGGCGAGGTTCTGGGTTCCGGGGGCGAAGCCCTGGACTTGATCGTCGATCCTCTGGAATGTACCAGCAATTTTGCGAAAGGCCTGCCCGATTCCATGACCGTCATCCTGGCGGCGGAAAAGGGCTCCGTGATTCATGTGCCCGGCACTTACATGGAACAGATCCTGCTTCCGCTGGATGCGGACCCTGGCCCGGGGGTCTTTGACATGGAACGCAAAGAGGTACTGAAACGTGTCTCTGAGAGCCTCAAGGTTCCGGTGCAGGACCTTACCGTAATCGTTCAAAACCGCTCCCGTCACGAACATCTAATAGAAGATATCCGTTCCGCCGGGGCTTCGGTAGCCCTGATTGAGTCCGGCTCTATTTCGGCGGCCTGCGATATTTTTGCCCGCCCGCAAAGTCGCTATCATCTGCTCTGGGGATCCTTTGGCGCACCGGAAGGCCTGGTGCTCGGATTTCTTTCCCGGGCCAACGGTTACCGCTTCTACGGCAGGATCGATCCCCACAACGAGAAGACCGAGGAGGAAGCCCGGGAGCTGGGCGTTCTGGGCCAGGTGCTTCGCGGAGACCAATGGATTGCCGGTAGGGGCGTGCTCGTCATGACAGGATTGCACGATTCCACCTGGTTACGGGGCGTGCGCCGGGGATACAACGCCGGTCAGGTAGACCACACTACGACGACAGTGATCTGGGCTCTGGGCGAAAAGCTGGAACTGGAATGTTTCAACGGGCAATTTCAGTAATAGGGCAGGGCAGGCGATTGAGCAAGATCGCCGGTCTATTTCTGTCCCGATCTTTTCACTCCTTTAGCTCACTGGTTTTTTCCCTGGTAGTGGGGAAATTGCTTATTGTGGAAGAGCACGGCATCTACGGGCAGTTTGTGGCCCAGGTGACCGTGATCCAGGCCATCACCGAAGCCGGCCTGCAATACTCGCTCATCCGATATCTTTCCCGAAGCCTGCATCATGGCAATAGCACCGAGGTTTCTTCTATACTAAGGGCCTCCCTTTCCCTGAAGTTCTACGCATTTCTGATAGCATTTGTGCTCATCGCTTCCTGGGCCACTGCGGGTTTTTTCCCCATCCTCGGCGGCCCCCTGGGGCTGCCTCATTCTCCCGATCATCTCACCATACTCCTTATGGTTCTGCTTTCCGGTTTCGGAATGAGCATCTTTTCCTTTTTGGACGCCATACTTGTGGCCCATCAGAAGTACAATCAGCTTGTTTACTGGATTCCTTCTACCGGGATTGTGCGATTAACCCTGCTTACGCTCTTCTACTTCGGGGACTCCGGCCACCTTACCATCCAGCAGGCATTGTTTAGTTTTCTGGCCGGCCCGTATATTTCCGTGGCCATTTTCTTTGCCATTTTTCCGGCTTCCTTCTTCGAAAGATCCGCCCCGGCGGATGAACGATTCCATTGGATTCGAAGACTCTTCTCCTATAACCGCTGGCTCATTGCAGCAAGCTTCTTCTCAATATTGAGCGATTGGATGGAAGTGTTACTCCTTGGCCAGAGAGCTGATGCGGCTTTCTTTCATGCGGCGCGAATCCCGATGCAGGGATTTCTGATTCTACTGGCAACGATGCAAAGCGTAATACTGCCTCGGTTTAGCGTTCTGGAATCCGCCAGCCAGTATGCGCAGAATTTCAAGAAGATCTATGCCTATTTGCTTCCCGGCCTCTTGGCATTGTTGCCCGGATTCTGGATCTTTGCCTGGTTTCTTCCTTTCTGGTATGGCGAGGAATACGTTCGATCCATTTCGGTATTCTGGATTCTGTACCCCGGCTTTCTCTTGCGCCTGATTTTTGCTCCTCTGGGCACCGCTCTTCTGGCCCTGGACCGGCCCATCATTGTCGGCATTGAAGCAGGCATTCGGATGGCATCCGGCATTCTGTTTAACTCAATTCTGATTCCTCTGTATGGTATCCATGGCGCTGCCTGGGCTTCGCTGATCTCCCAGACCCCGGGCTGGATTTTTCTTCTGATTCTGTTCTATAGATACTTCCAGACCGGAGTGTTTCCCTCATTCCAGAAACGAAAGCTAGTTGAATAATGCGATGCCCCGCCGCTTTCTGACCACGCATGGCCCGTAAGGAATCCGAAGACACGTCTGCCCAAAAGAGAACCGGGAAAACCTCCAAAAAGAAAGCGGCCGCCAGCCCTTCTTCAAAGAAATCTTCCCCGGGATCGGCGGGTTCCGGTACCGGAAAGAAGCCGACGAAGAAATCCGCAGCAAAAAAAACCGCAACAGGTAGTGCGTTGCCCGCCGGGAAAACGGCCCGGACCTCGACAAAGAAGACCGGATCTCCTGCATCGAAAAAGAAGAGCACCGGCGGTTCCCGAGATACTACAGCTTCTCAGTCCATCGAGCAATACAGAAAGACGGTATTCGATCCTCCGGAAGGAGTGGCGCTGTTTAGCCGGGTGTTCTTTTTCTCCGTGGGCGGACGCCTGGAGAAATGGATTCGTGGCTCCCTGCTACGAGCCGTGGCCTTCACCGGTTCCGTGGGCGCCGGTATCATATTCTGCATTACATTTACATTTGCCGATCCATTCCTTGTCTGGTACGATGCCGGCTATGATGAACCCTCCTCGCTTTATGGAGTGGGGCTGGACGGGAAGCCGGAGCTCATCGCTCGCTATGTCCGTAGCGATTCCGGACGCGAGATTATAACTCTAAGTGAAGAAGACCTGCAACTACCGGTGGCCCGGGCCTTCATCGCCACCGAAGATAACAACTTCGAGGAGCACTGGGGCCTGGATCTTTATGGAATCGCCAGGGCCGCTGTTGTGAACTTCCTGGCGGGTGGGATTCGCGAAGGCGCTTCCACGATTACACAGCAGGTAGCGCGTCTCCGCTATCTCAGTCGGGAAAGAAGCATTGTAAGAAAGGCCCGGGAAGCAAGCCTGGCTCTCTTTCTGGAGATGCGCCATCCCAAACATGAAATCCTGGAGCTTTATTTTAACGAGGTGCCCCTGGGACACGGCACCAATGGCGTTCAGGCCGCCAGTCAGTTCTATTTCGACAAAGACTTCCGGGATCTGAATTGGGGAGAGGTAGCGGTGTTGTCTTCGCTCACAACCCGACCCAACGATTTAAGTCCGCTCAAATATCCGTCGGATTCGGCCAAAAAGATCCGCGTGGTGTTTCAGCGATTGATCGAGACCGGAATGATCACTCCCGAGGACGCTACCGAAGCTCATAACTATCTGGCCGAGCAGTATTATCCGTCGCTTTTTAATCGCTATCCGGACGAGAACTATTTCGGTGTACGCACCAATCGGTTTCCCTACGCCACCGCTTATGTACTGGATCAGCTTTCCAGTCGTCTACGTCGTAAGATTTATACCGGCGGTTATCGGATCTATTCTACCATAAATGTGCAGCATCAGCAGGCCGCCGAAGATCAAATGATTTCCTGGCTCAAGAACCTGAACGAACGGCCCCGTAGAGCTCCCTTTACACGCTATGAGGTTTTCGACCGGGAGGCCGGCGATTTCATGCCTCTGGTGCGGGAGCTCTTCGGTCTACCGGACTATGCAGTTAAACGGACCCAGGCGCAGCGGGATTTTTCTCTGGAGCTTGCTCGAAACTGGCGAAACGATTTTACCTTATTGAACCTGCTGGCCGGAGGCGAAAATGCCGCCAGGGCCTTTGAAGAGGAACTGCGTTCTTCCAATGAAAGCAACGACGATGACGATAAGGGAATCCAGGGCGCATTGATCAGCCTGCGGCCGCAAACCGGCGCCATCACAGCGGTGGTCGGAGGAACAGGCTTTGAGTCCAGGAACCAGTTGCTGCGTTTTGATTCGGCCCTGCGTCAGCCCGGTAGCTCCTTCAAGCCCATCGTTTATGCGGCAGGTCTGGACTACACCGGCCGAAACCCTGGCTCGGAAAGGTCCCTGACCGCCAGCACGGTGCTGGACGATTCGCCCCAGCACTGGTTAAGCGCGGATCTATCCGAATACTCTCCCGAAAACTATAGCGGCTCCTATATGGGCCCGATCCGTATGCGACCGGCCCTGGTTCAAAGTCGCAACACCTGGGCTATTCAGGCATTTACTTACATGCAGCCGGCCAGGCTTCTGCCCGGGATCGCAGCCATTACCGGTATTGCCGAAGATCAGTTTCCCAGGAATGCCACTCTGGCCCTGGGCAGTAAAGAGATGACACCGCTCCAAATGGCCAGCGCCTACGCTGTGTTTGCTTCCGGCGGTTATAGAATTGAACCCTATCTGATTCAGAGAATTGAAGACCGGGAAGGGAGCATAATCTATGAAACCAAACCCGAAGATCAAAAAAAGGAACGAATCCTTCTGGAATCCACGGTATTCATTGTTACTTCATTGTTGCAGGATGTAGTTCAGGAAGGAACCGGCACTGCGGCCCGTTTGTATGGCCGGCAGGCGGCGGGAAAGACGGGCACAACGGATCGTTCCACCAATGCCTGGTTCGTGGGCTATACGCCCAATCTTGTAACTGCCATCTATATCGGTTACGATAGAAACATTAGCCTGGGTCGTTCAGGCACCGGGGGCGGAATGGCAGCGCCTGTATGGGGTCGATACATGAACCGTGCTTTGCAGGGAGAGGAAGTAATGTCTTTCCCTGGACCTCCGGAAGGTGTGGTGCAAGCGACGGTGTGTGAAACCTCCGGCAAGCGGCCCCTTGCCCGTTGCCCAAGAACGATAACAGAGTACTTTATTCAAGGTACTGTCCCGAATGAGCCCTGTGATGCGCATTCGGTGGATAGTACCACTCCGGTTATTCTACCGGAAACAACTGAACCCGTCCTGAATGAAGACGACTTCTAAGAAGGATGAGTTTATTAATCTAAAAAATTGAACAGTGGAAAGAGGTCTTACCTGTAGTAACTGATTTTACCCTGGATAGCGGCGATGTTGCCTTTCGCATACCCTGGAAGTAACCTGATCGTGGGACAGCTTCCGATAAAGCGGAGCTTATGTCCCGGAACGGCAAGCAAAAGCGTCAAAAATTCTTTTTTTTCTTGAAAAGAAAAGCGGCACAGCCCATTATCCGATAAAACAGAAAACCGGGTGAACCCGTTTCCACCTGTTATACCTTGATGGAGGAAAATATGGCAATGGGGCAGTTCCCAAAGAGTCCAAATAAAATCGACCCAACAGTTCCCAGTGCGGTGACGTCGCGTACCTCGCTTGTTTGGGAAGGTCGAAATAAGATCGCAGAATCAAAGAAGATTATCGATGATGCTGCTAATCGAGTAAAAGGGTTTGTACAGACTAAGCTTCCGCCTGAGGTCCTGAAAGATGTGGATATCATGGCGAGTATCGAGGACAAGGTTTATAACTATGTAAACCAGGCCTATGTTAACATGTTTAATCGTTATACTGTAACGGTTGAAGATGAAATGGTAAAAAAGGTTCGTGACTTCATCGACAAAGAAGAGTTGCGATCCCTGGCACGTTACACTCCGCGCGAAATCGTGGAAGTGCTGGATAAACTGGCTGGTCCAGACAAGTTCAACACCGGTGAGATTGAAAAATCCATCGTGAACATGTATGGTCACCTGCAAGGTCACATCCAGCGGGGCGTAAACGACCTGGAAAACGAAACCAACTCTATTCTTCGCCAGAAGACAGATGTGGGCGCTTTCGTTCGAGGTGAGAATGCCTATTCAATCGTTAAATGCGTTTTCAAAGACAATGCCTACAAGCCCAAGACTGTAACGGACATCAAACTCTCCATCAACATCCTGGACTCCGAGCTAATCAGTCCTATCTTTCACTATCAGACTACTGTAGAGTATCTGCTGAAGGATAACTTGGCCAATCACATCATGGAGCTGATTGACCGGGAGATTGAAGCTCTAAAAGAGGAGATCGTGGATAGCGGACGCGCCGAGTTGACCGACAACGAGGTGATGTTCGAGCGCATCAAGCTGGTGGACAAGTTCACTGACGACAATATTTCCGATCCCAACTCCCGTCGCTATACGGTGCTGGGCAAGAAATTCATCGATAAGATTGAAGGCCTGCGAGCAGAGATCGATCAAGAAGATTACGATCCTCTGAACATGCGAGAGGCAATCAAAGAGATTATCGACTCCGAAAACATCCGAAACCGTGGCTTCAACACCGCTGTTAATACCCTGACTTCCATTCTGGATACTTCCAAACTGGGATACCAGGTTTGCGACAACAAGAAGAACGCTCGGGATTGCTACATCCGCGAATACGAGGATGAAGACGAAACCCAGCTTCCGGACGAGCGCTATGCGATTCGTCTGGTATACTTCGACCAAAGCCAGATCCGAGAGCTGAAGCGTATCTATGACACTCGTATGGGAGCATTCATGCGGGAAGTAGATGCTGCCTGGGAAGTGGTGCATCAGATCTACGATCAGAAGAAATCCAAGTGGTTCGGTCTAAAGAAAACTGTAGTGGATTTCGAAGACCTGGCCAACAGCGTAATGCCGAAGAAGTGGAACAAAGAGCGTAAAGAGCTCAACACCGATCCAGATGAGCTGAAATGGGATCATCTGAACTTCCGAGACACTACCAACACCTTCGTAGAGAAGAACAACCGTACCTACACGGTGGAGACCCGAAACACTGCACAAAAGATCCGCTACCTGCGGGACAAACTGCAGGATATGTATGGTTATCAGAACCCTGTAGAGCGAGTGGTTGTTGACGAACGGTTGAACATTCTGGAAAACCAATTCCACAAGTTTACCTACGAGATTAACCCTCATCACCTGCAACCTGGTCTGCTGTTGGACGTGGACATGGCCACCAGCAAAAGAAAGCAGTACATGATGAAGGGAATGGCAAACGTTCTGAACGAATTCCTGCACGGGATTTCCCGAGGATTCGCGGATGCCGCATTCGCTACCTTCAAGCGCCGTCGATCCACAGTGCGTGACGATGCTGAGATGTCTTTTGCCAGCCTCCCCAGCGGTGGCGACGAAGGCCATCATGGCGGCGACGATGAGAATCCGGGAGCTCAGTATGCAGCCCCTTCAGCGGGGGGAGCTACTCCCGGCACGGGTTCAGCGCCCGCTCCATCGAGCTCTTCTGAAGGCTCCAGCGGAGTTAAAGGTTCAGCAGACGTGACTCCAAAGTCCTATGAGGATAAGCTCAAGGACATGGGACTGAAAGAACTATAAGCCCCGTAGCCTCCGGGAAAAGGCCCGCATCCTACGATGCGGGCTTTTTTTTGTCAGTTAGAACTGCCAGGTCCGTTTTTGGTTGAAGGATCTGTGATTTATGCAAAATGGAGGCCAGCGGAGTCGCTGAGCCCGCATGCAAGGAGATGTGCGAATGAATCCCAAACTGTTTAGTTCTCTCAGTACGCGTACCAGCTTTAACAAGGTGCTGCGTCACCTGGTAAGCGTATCAGGCCTGATCGAAGCCATTGATAAAGGCGAAAATCTGGCTGATCATCTAAACGGAATGCTGGAATCCGGCCAGGTTCAGAAGAACCAGGTAGGAGCCATTGTTAACGTAATCTTAAATAGTAGGCTTAACCTTCCGTATAAGAGCAAGAATATGGAAGAGAGCGTTTCTTCATTTGTACCGCTCACCACTTCTTTTTCCCGATGGAATGGAGTGTCGGTTACTGTGGTGTACTATCATCCTACCCTGGGACAGCTCCTGGTAAATCCGGCCAGCGAAGAACACTGGGCGGCCGTTCAGGAACTCAAGAAGGATGAGCTGGTAGTGGCTTATGCCCGTTCCAGGGACGGAAAGCGTGATACGGCGGAGAAGGCCCTGGAAGCCTTCTATATGCTTCTTTCCGGCAAGATACCTGAAGAGGCACCGGGCTTCGTGGATACCAGCGCCCCCGAGCCAAAGCCAGAGCCCAAACCGGCGCCCGAGCAGGCTGCGCCGCAGCAGGCTCAGAGACCGGCAGCAGCCGCGCCTCCGGCTGGAAAGCGAAATATTACTCCGAAGTATTCGGTTCAGGTTACCAACGAGCTTTTCCACAACGGTAATGTGGAAGCCTGGAAGAATATCATCGAATCCTACGAGGCGAAGCATGTAGGCAACAAGGTGATCGTGTATCACGAAGGGGAACTCATCCAGGATCTGAACTCATTGTTCAAATGGGGAAAGGTAAAGCATGGCGGCGTGATTATGTTTCAGGTGGCCGGCGCCCAGATCAAAGGCGTGAGCCGGCTCCAGAAATACCTCCATGAAGGAGCTTCCTCCAGGTTTGAGGCTTTTATGAAGCACGATATTAACAAAGTGCTGAACCTGTTTTAGGAGGTGCCGAAGTTTAGAGTATGTTTTCCGAACACTTTGCTCGCCAGACCGAAGAACTAAAAGGTTCCCTGGATAAGAGGCTGTCCGCCCGCGGAACGGCCACCCTTCCAGGCAAAGAAAAAGATCTGAGGATCTACAAGGAGTTCTACGAATACGTCCGAGATCTGCTTCCTCCGTCTTTCTCGCTGGGAATGGGCAAGGTTAGAAGTAAGCGACATGTTCTAAATCGCACCGTAGACTTGATTATTTTCCAGAAATGGTGTAAGCGATTTCTGGACTTAACCGGTGGATATGTGCTGGCCGACCGTATCTTTGCTTTTGGAAGCATGGAAACCGATCTGGAGACCAGGCATATCTACAACCATGCTTCGATTACCGAAGCAGTGAAGACATTGTATGCGCAGGATGCGGAACTGGACGAGAATGACCTGGTTCCCTGTTTTTCCATTCTGCTTTCGTTTAAGTCCTCCATCCCCCTTCTGTCGCACAAGAAGGCCCTGGAGGACATAGCGGTGGAGAAGGACATTGCCCTGAACCGTGAAACCGATCTGCTCTGTGTGCTGGGGCAGGGGATCATAGTCAAGGACTGGGAGAACCAGGGAGCGTTCAAGGTAATCGAGACCGGCGAGGATACACTGATGTGGTTCTACATTCTGCTTCTCGAATATCTTGACAGAGATGGAAATCTGGGCTTTGATCCAAGAGAATACATAAAAGAAAACAAAGACTATAGAGAGTATAGCTAATGGGGGCCAATTTGGATGGCAAAGGGAAGACCTTGATCAGAGCAGCTGTTTTGCTGCTATCCGTCTTCTTTATCGCGCAGTGTGGCGATAAAGGGAGGGATTTCTATATGGTAATGGATACGTCGGGCTCCATGTCATCGGGCACCATGGAACGCGTCCGGGCATCCATTCCCCAGATCACCGAAATGCTTCAATCCGGTGACCGCATACACCTGGTAAAATTCGACGAAACGGCCGCACTGGATAAGACCCTGGAAATCAAAGGCGATCCTGAAAAGCAGCAAGTGCAGCAATGGGTGAACGATCTCAAACCCAGCGGGCGCTACACGGATATGCAGGCCATGCTTACCAGCCTCAGAACTCTGCAGGCCGAAAACACTCCGCCGGACCGAAAGTCTTTTCTGATTGTGCTGAGCGATGGAAAAGACGACCCGGATCCGCAGGCTCGAAAGACACCTGTGAACCTGGAAGACTTTCGAGACGAAAACGCTCCTTCAGGTCCGACAGAGAGCTTCGTTTATTACATTAGTCTGGGGCCCGAGAAAAGCAAGGAGCTGGAATCGGGATTAAAAGAGATTAGCCCGGATGTGAAAACTGTAGAGGCGGGCAAGGATGCCCCGCCGGGACCTACCGATGGCCAGACAGCGGCTACGGGCGAGGGGGATGCCGGGCAGAACGCCATGGATACCACCAGGGGCCCCATTGATCTGTCCGAAGCTACTACCGACATTCAACAGAAGTCAACCGGGTTCTGGTCCGACCTCTGGAATAAGGCAAAGGCGAACTGGCTCTGGATTCTTATCGCTCTTGGCATCCTCCTGCTTTTACTTCTGCTTATCTGGCTATGGTTTCGGGCCAAAAAAGCCCACGTTCTACGGGGGCAATTGCACTTCTGGGAATCCAGCACTCATCCGGATCTCGGTAAGACGGTGCGTCTGAGCAAGCTGGAAGGCAAAAAGATCAGCGTCGGTGCCAAGCCAGGAAGCAAGATCCGAATCAAAGACCTGGGTGCCTCTCCGGTGGTACTAAAGGGCACTACTAAAAAAGGGATTCCGGTATTGAAACCGTCCAGTGTGAAGGGGATAGAGTTCACTTCACAGAAATCAAAAGGACTGATCTCACCCGGCGATACTTTCAAACTGGGAAACTATAAATTCGAGTACAAAGATGGCAACGAAAAGGGATAGAAAATTACCTTCAGAATACCGGGGGCCGGAAAGGGCCTTCCAGTTTGATCGGGATACATTCTTGATCTACACTGGAATACATGAGGCGGACATTCGTCCGTTTTCGCGAATCGGAGCGGGCACATCGGTGCCGGCCGGTTTGCTGCCTCAGATTGAGAACGTTGTGGTTCCGGAAGAGAACCTGTGGAACGTAGGTCTGGAGGCGGCCTGGCTCAAAGAGTCGCTGGATGCAGGTAGCGGTCATATCCGCTACGTCGGTTCCAAAGAAAGGACTTCGCAATTGCATCGCTATCTGGATCCGAGTGAAGATGACATGTCTCGCTCCAAAGAGGATGCGGCTAACGATCCTGTGGAATACTCTTCGTATTCCGCCCCGGAGCGGGGAGTCTCGCAGAAAGACCGTTGCACCATCACCTACATGGCAACCGGAGAATATCAGGTTACCGTGGGCGGTTCCAGAGTTCTGGATTCCCAATCCCTGAGCCGGGGTCGCATGGGTCTGGACAAAGAGTACGATCAGGTCAGCAAGATTCTGTCCAAGCAGGATCGCAAGATGGAACACGGCTGGTCTTTTTTCCCGCTCCAGACCGAAGGAGATCTGCTTTCTGTCTACTGGGGTCTGCAGGGTAAAGGACTGGCCCTGAACCCGCCGGTGGACATCCACTATCATTTCCTGGCAAACTCCATTGATCCGGAGAGGCTGCAGATGGTGATCGCCGAAAATGCCGAGCTTCCCGGCCTTGCCGAACAGTTCCGCCGTAGCAATGCGCTGGAGCGTCAGTTTGGCGCCTACTGTCCGGAAATGGAACGAATCATCCATCTGAAGCGGATGTACAATCGTTCTCAGGTGAAGACTTTCGACGATTCCAGAACTCTGCCTTTCTCAAAAGAGACGGTATTCTTTGCATCCCGTAGCAAGAGCCACGGCGTGTTTGCGCTCAAGGCAAACCCGGACTCCGAATTCCCCATGCAGGTCATCTTCCCTCTTAAGAGAGGAAAGCAATCCCGATCTTTCGACTTCACCAAAGGTCCATTCGATGTAGAATTGATGAATCTGGATGAGGGCCAGAAGTTCGAAGGCGCGGGCTCATTCCTGACACTCATTGCGCCGGGCAATGCAAGCCCCAAGAAATTTGGCAAATCAAAGCTAAAGGACGGTGTATTTCCGCTGCTACAGGAAAGCGAATACAGGCTCCAGCAGATCGTGAATCTCTCCAACCTGGCCGATGAGCTTTCACTGGGGCTAAAAGGAAGCGAATTTGAGCAAACTGTGCCCGAGCTATTCACATCCATGGGACAGACCGGTCCCAACCTGGACGAAGAGACTGTACTGGACCTGCTCTATCGAATCCGAACCCAGGCAGTTCCCGAAAACCTACTGCTGAGAATCAATCTGGGCGAGGCCACTCGGGTACTACACGCCTATCTGAGCATGCTGAAGGATAAGTTTCCGAAGGTTGCGAAGCTTGCCGAAAAGGTCTACAAGCGGTATCGCACGTCGGGAATCAAGGTCCTGGATCTGGAAGCTCTGTCCGGTTCCGTAGCCTTCGATATTTATGCCGTTCAGGGTCGGGTTTCCATGATCCAGGTCAGGCCGGTGCATCCTCCGAAAATAGCCATTGTCTTTCCTCCTGCCATCGATACAATCAAGGCGGAGCAAAAGGAATACCGCAAGTACCTCAAAGAGCAGAATCGCATCCTGGACAAAGGCGACGAGTCTCCAGCAGATCGAGCAACTCTGGAATTTCTGGAAAAGCTACTGGAAGAGCGCCTGCATCTGGCCGAAGAGCGAGAGCGACTGGGGGATCTCCTCCAGGACCTGGATCTCTCCGGACCGGTGGAGGACAAAGGCGATCTGCCATTTCATATGAAGCTCCCTTACTGGCTCAGGCGTACGTTCGAATTCCTGAGAATCCCCGACTTCGTGGAGTGGGTTAAATCCCTTTTCGGCGGCGGAGCACGGGAGAAACGCTCTCTGAATACAGGCATTTCCGCCTGGATGATCTTGCCCCTGGCTGCGTTGCTGGCCGGGCTACTGGGCCTGGGTATCTATTCTTACTCCGGTTCCTCCGGTGGCCCCCTGGCCCTGGTGAAGGGCTGGTTTAGCCAGACCTTCGGAGAGTCTGCGGAGGGCACATCCAATGAAGAGACAGTGTTTCTTACAGGCGAACCCGGCGAAGAGCAGAACGAGATGATGGGGGAGCTGGCCGCCATCGAGCCGGCCTTGAGTATAGCGGCGCCCGGTGGGATACAGGAGAACCGGGCTGTGCCCGGTGAAGAAAATGTAGAGGTTACGGATGGCGAGGTGTTCCAGTTTTCCGATCTCCTGGCTCGTAGAAACGGTTTTGCTCCGTTGCGAGAGCAAAACCCGGATCTCAGAAATCCGGACCTGGTCTTTCCCGGGGACACCTTGAACCTGCCGGATGGCAGGATTCTGCAGATCACTCCCGGCGAATACATCTGGGAAATCGCCCGCAATCAGTATAGAAAAGACATGGCTCGTCTGCAGATATTGGACCAGCAGGTACGCAACCTGGGAGCCCAATACCAAAAAAAAAAGATGCTGATGTCCTGAGTCGGATTCAGACCCTGATGAAGGTCATGGACAGGCTGGCGGTTACGGATCGCATGAGAAACCTGCGAACAAACACCGCTCGCTTTGTGCAATCGCTCTAATTATCAGGAATTCCCTTGAGAGTTGTTTTCAATCAATTGTATAATGTCATCGATAAACGCTCGGTGCTCAACCAGCATGGAATGCAGTCTTTGGTGCTGGCCGCTATTTATCAGATTCGTAACAAGTTCGCCCAGATGCTTTCTGATGATTCCATCGTGCTGACTGGCTTCGTCCTGAGATCTACTTTCTGGATGCATACTTCTAATCATCGGCAAAACCGCGCAGTGAAAAGTATTTTTCTAATCTATCCAGAGATGGAAAGGTGCCCCTCATGACTGTATCCGAATTGGACAGGCTGAAGCTGGAAAATGAGAAACTCCTGGAAACCCTGGAGGTTAACCGGGTGGTCTCTTCCAGTCTGAATCTGGAAGTGGTGCTGGGCACTCTGATGGAGAAGGCCAAGACCCTTCTGGAGGCGGAAGCGTCCAGCCTGATGCTTGTAGATGAAGAGGCTCAAGAACTCTACTTCCACACGGTAAGGGGCGAAAAGAGCGATGCGGTCCGCAAGATCCGTCTCAAGATGGGCGAAGGAATTGCCGGCTGGGTGGCCCATGAGGGAAAACCGGTACTTGTGCCGGACTGCTCCCAGGATCCGCGTTTCTACAAGAGGGCCGATCAACTCACGCAATTTGTAACCCGAAGCATGATGTGCGTTCCACTGAAGGCCCGGAAGCGCATTATTGGAACAGTGCAGGTTCTAAACAAGACCGGCGAGCGTCAGTTCGATGAATGGGATCTCAAGATCTTCGAAACCATGGCGGACCAGGCGGCGGTAGCTATCGATAATGCCCGTTTGCATGAAATGGCCACCGTGGATGCCATGACCGGACTCTATATGAAAGCCTACTTCCTGGCTCGGCTGGACGATGAAGTAAAACGCTTCCGAACCCAGGGAATGCCTGTGGCTCTGCTCATGAGCGATATCGACCATTTTCGCAAAGTGAACAATGAATACGGTCATCAGGCCGGGGATGCGGCGCTGGTGGAATTGGCCCAGGTCATACTGGATACCGTCCACGAGCTTGGCGGCGAAGATATGGCCGGACGATACGGGGGCGAGGAGTTCTGTGTTCTGCTACCCGAAACCGGGCCGGAAAGAGCGCTGGAAGTAGCGGAAAAGATTCGCAAAAACATCGAATCCAGGCCCATACCGATTGACGGCCACGATGTGCACATTACCATCTCCATCGGAATTTCCTGTTTGCCCCATCATCAGGAGCAACTACAGGAATCGGAAGATATGGTAAAGTT
>CEWJ01017458.1_pt1 | contig 38506 bp, 54 predicted proteins | sample 350291 | NCBI WGS metagenome assembly CEWJ01 (sample SAMEA2622923, study PRJEB7988) | marine metagenome | isolation source: saline water (ENVO:00002010), including | reverse complement strand
CTATCTCCACCTTTAACTACAAACTCTGCAACTGCCTTAGGAGGAGTTCTCCTTACAGCACCAGACAATGTAGCGTTAGTGCTACCTGCATATGCTTTGTGCAATTCGATTGCAGTTGTAGATGTAACTTGTTTGACGATGTATGCGACGTTTGCCAATTCGAGAACATCACCGACAACAACAGTGTCGGCAGCATTCTTGGTAACAGTTGCGTCACCATTTGTGACCGCGACATTATTGGAGAACGTTGCTGCGTCGATTTTGCCCAGAATGGCCATCTTGATTTTACTCCGTGAACGTTGTGTTTCCTATATTTTATTTATACAAACACGAAAGGGACCCGTAGGTCCCTAGTGTCTGAGACTATTAACCCTCAGGTGAGAGTAATGCTTTCTCAAGTGCTGCCACGAGTTGATCATCAACTGTGTTGTCAGTTCTTGATACTGCTTTCTTTGCTAGACTCACGATCAATTTCTTGATTAGTTCATCTAGATTGTCAGGAATCTTATCGACTGCTGACTCGATGATTTTAATTGCAAATGGAAGAAGGAATTTAACCATAATTAATGAAACGTACCTATCACTATATAGGTGCTTATGATCCTAATCCGCGTCCTCTATCATAGTTATCTTTACCACCGTAACGTGCCATAGTGTTCACGTAATCCCTAGTAGATTTGAATCCGCGTTTCTTAGCATCTGCAGCAGTGGTATCTTTTTGATTCTTGCGCCTGTCTGCCATTGCCTTGTACTTGCCAGTACCTGCAGTTGACTTTGCACCTTTCTGTTTCTTCATCTGACCAACTTCTCCACCTTGCATCTTCCTTACCATCCTTTTGACGGAAGCGATAGGAGAGTCCTTACCAGATCCACCCTTCTTAGTGGGTGTGCCTGCCTTAGGAGTGTTGACACCAGTACGCCCGTGACTAGGACCAGTAGATTTACCAGTCTCTTTCTCGTAACGATTCAACTCTGTAATGTACTCTTTGAAAGATTTCATTAGTGCTTATGCATTTCTTGGACAAGAACGTTAAGATCTTCAACAGGAATGTTGCTATGCATTTGTTCTGACTCATCCACGATGTCGTAGTGAGTTACTTCGTGAGTGCATCCATCGCTATGGTCTGCCTTCTCAACCAAGGTGTGTGCCTCAGGAATTGTGTAGCAAAGACCATACTCAGTATGCTCAACATACTTAGCACAGATGTGGGTTTTCTTACCCATTGCTTTAGCGACAGTCTTTCTACGATTGAGCAGATACTTATCTGACTTATCGTGGTCACCGTCGTTGTCAATATCCTTGTCTTCTTTACCGACAGGATCTAGTTTCTTTTTGGATTGTTCTTTCAGGTCAGCGAGTTCTGCCTGAAGAAGTTGGCGGATGGTTTCCTTCATCAGTTCTTCCTTCTTGGGGTTGATAATGATTTTTGTTTTTTTAGGCATTACTATTTACCAAAGTTAGGGAAGTGCTTCTTGAACATTTCAGACGCTTCCTTGTGCTTACCTTTGTTAGTAAGTTCCTTAGTTTGTTTTAGAACTTCTCTCTTCTTGAGTTGTTCTGCACTTGGTTCTTCCATAACAAATTTTGTGTACGCAAGTCTCTCTCTCCAACCCGCAGCACTAGCATCTTTTGCGTGTGCTCTATCGTGTTCAAGAGTTTCCTGCTGTAGTTTCAAGATACGACGTACCTTGTCTGTTTTTGATTCTGCCATAGATTCTCCGAGTTTCCTTGCAAGTTTGTCAGATCCTTTAGAGATTGCTCTTGATGTTTTACCAACTGCTTTCTTTGCTAGGTTAGCGCCACCTTTAACAGCACGCTTCAAACCTCTGCCGACTGCACCTGCAGCACGACTTAGCAATGAAGGACCAGATTTTTTCTGTGTACCACCTGAGGTACCCGAGGAACTTGAAGATCCAGAAGATGATCCACCTGAGTAGGATCCTCCTCCACCTGATGAACCACCAGATGATGATCCACCAGAAGATGAACCACCACCAGAGGACGATGATCCACTAGAAGATCCACCAGATGATGAACCTCTTAGACCACGCTCTCTACCTTTGGAGAATTCAGACTTAGCAGAAGATGCTGCACGTTGTGCAAGACCTGATGCATAACCTGCACCACGAACTGCTCCCTTAGCACCTGCCTTTGCTCCTGCTTTAGCAGCAGAACCTGCTTTTGCTAGTCCTTTTCTAACCACTCCACCTGCTTTCTTAGCAGCAGACTTAAGTCTGTCTACTCTTGAAGCACGGGTTGGTTTTGATCCACCCCTAGGTGCTTGAACTGCAACGTTAGGAAACGCTGAGTCTTTTGATGGTGCCTCTGTTAACAACTCACATCCGTCATCGATGATGTCGATTGCTTCAAATAGATTTTCTTGTGTATCAAAATCTAAGAGTGCTTCTACTACAACATCTTGTAGATCTTGTTCGGTAAGGTTGTCAAACTCATCTCCGAGTTCATCAACGACATCCCATACCCATTCCTCGCTTTCTTTGACACAATTAGGAACTTGTTTTCCGTTCTTCATCTTGGTGCCTTTAGCAACGTAACCGTCCCAACAGGTAGATGCTCCGACGTTCTTACGTGCTTGTTTAAGACTGCCTTTACCTTTTTGTTCTTCCACCTGAGTCTTAGGAGTTACACCCTTTGCTTTGATTGTTCTCTGGTTATCGCAGCAAGGATCTGTTGTTGACTCCTTCTCTTTAGGTGTATCGATCTTAGGAGATGCAGCACTTGGTTTCATATTAAGTGTTGCTGCATTCGCAGAGACCTGCTCCTTGAACTTCACAGGCATTGATACTGTACCCTTGCCTGGGACATACTTAGTAGTTCTTGGATTCTTAGGATCGTCAGACTTAAAATCTTTGTGAATTTTATCATACTCTTTCTTGGTCATCTCAAGCGCCTCAGATTGAGTCTTTGCTTTCGCCTTCGCTCTCAATGCTTTTGTCTTAGCAAGAATTCTATCTCTTGCTTCAGATGCTGCCTTGTTAGGACCGTCATATGCCATCGCGCCTTTCTGCATACGTGGTGCCTTTTGCTCCTCTACACTAGCAGGAGTTCCAGGTGCCTCGTCATCGTGCTCGATAACTTTACCATTAGCATCCTTTTGATGATGCTCAATGTTAAGAGTCTTGGGGTAATCCTTGTCACCTTTCTTAGCAGGTGCCTCTCCACGCTTACGCTTAGCGTGAATATTTGCCCAAAGACCTTTCTTGCCTTCGATAATAACTTCAGCGATTGCCTTCTCTGTTGGAGTGACAAGACGCTTCGCGAGATAGGCATCACGTGCCTCTCCCTCGTAGTTATGTTCTGCGTACTCAACAACGTAAGTAACTGATTGTACGTCTGAAGGTGAATACTTCAGCAGTTTCGAAGTAATTTCTAAATCCATCTGTCGAAAATTTGCGTAATACTATTTAGTTGACCCTATTTTTCTGAAGTCACTGAACTTTTTGACCATCTGTCCAGGGGTCATTGCCTGAACCGCGTGTCTATATGTATCAGTGCCGACCTTCCAGTCGTTACCACTGCCATCGTCTGCTGACTTATGCAGTTCCTTCACTTCCATAATGGAAGTTAACCAGACATTAAATTTATATTTTTCTGGTGTTTCAAAGATTACATAATTTGTTCCTTTCTTGACGATAGTTCCTCTGACACCTGTGTCCAGATGTTCAACAATAGAACCAACAGAAAAGACTTTATCTTCAAAGAACGCTTCACGGAGGTTCTCTGCATCAAGTTTAGGAGCGATGTCCCAAAGTTCTGCAACCTCTTCCTCCTGTTCCTGTTCTTGAATACCCATACCCGCTCTGACTTCCATCATTAGTTGCTCAGCAATTTTCTTTGCTGACGATGGAACTCCTTGGGCAAAACTTTCTAAGTCACCTGACGCTGCGAATGCTCGCATCTTAGATGCACTCATACCTTCTACACCATCTGCATCAGGATCTCTTTCTCCTGCAGAAATAACATTGAGTTCTTCAAACTCATATGCCTGACCGTTATACTTCTCAAGTAATGACTTGAATTCTGATACACGATCAGAACCAACAACCATAGTTACACCTGAGTAACCCTCTTGGTTAAGGTTGGAAAGTACATTGAAGATGTTAGACATATCACCATCGTTGACAATAGCATCAGAATGTTTGGGGAACATCTTTGTCATAAAATCAATCTTAACATCAGGTTCTAGTGGGTTCTTTTTAGGATCCACAGTACGTGATGGATAGATTCTATAGTTGTCAGCGTTCTGTTCAGATACAGTGTCCAGTAGTTTCTCGTGACCAACAGTAGGAGGATTGAAACGTCCAAAGGTTAGAGCAATATGTCCTAAACCTTCACCACTATTGATATGCTCGTCTTCTGCTGCACCCTGTTCAGCACCTTGTTGTGCTTTTGCTGCCTCATCAGGAGATACAGGCACCAAACGATTTCCTCCTTCAGACTTCGCAACGATATTACCCTGCCTGTCAGCATAGTATCCGTGTCCGACGTGTTGGAGTCCTCTCTTAGCAGCAACTTCACCTGCAGCGGTGCGTGCCTCAGTTATAAACTGACTGAACTTCATTGATATACTGGTGTTTTCCATATCTATTTATCAACCCCAATTTTTTTCTACTGTGAAATTCGCTCTAGAGAACTCCAAACGGTCTACAAGTTTGAGTGCAGAACCTGATTTGATTGCAACAAAACCCTCTGGTGCAGTTACTCTATAACCATTATCAGTCTTGATATATGTACCAATGTCCTGCACTTTTCCAAGTTGTTTGATGACTACAGTCTTTGCAGCGATCAGATTCATATAAGATGCGACAGTCATATAGACAGCACGTGCATTTTGCTTCAAGAATCTAAGACCATTCTGTTTAATAGTCTCATATTTTTTCTTAGTTGTATCTGTTTTCTTCATAGAGATCTCTTTGTCTAGTGCTGCGGTATAGAATTTATTGAAACCTACAGCAACTGCCTGTGCATTGACAATAGGTTTACCAGTACGGATGAATGAGTTGAAATATACTTTGAACATAGCAGAGAGCATAAACTTTCCTTCTCCTTTATCTTGTAGGATGTCTAGAAATCTTGATGCTTGCTTGAGAGAACCTTCAGCACGGTTGACTAGAAGATCATACTTGCTTTTATCTGCAGGTTTGAATACAGATGAACCTGTCGCGTCAGTAAAGTCTGAAGAGAATACTGCTACGTTAGGTGCTGCCTGCATCTTGGTCACATTTACACCAAAACCAGGGGTCATATCTCTTAGAGTAGGACCACCTGTATATGATGTATGGAATACAATACCGAGAGAACTTCTTGATACTTTCTTACCCATAGGAGTGTCTACAGGTACAGCATAGGTGATGGTATTAGGCATAAAAGTATGACACTTTTGCTTACCCATAACTTTTGTAGTGACATCACCCTTTGTGAACAATAGATCACCCTGTACTACACCATTGATAGGTAGTTGAGGAAGGAGACGCAAGCACATCTTTAATTTTTTTGCTAGTTCACCACTGTAGAACTCATCTACATCAGCATCACTCACACAAATCTTTGGCATCTTAGCAAACACACCCTTGGTTCCAACAAAAAACCTGCCAGTTGAGGGATGTTTACCACAAATGACAGCAGGGGCACCGTCCCACTTAGTTGTAATATTAACTGCAGACTGTGGTTCAGTCAGCATCTTACCAAGTTCTCTGAGGAATGCTATAGCGTTGAATCCTCCTTTAGAACCTTGGTTTAGAATGTCATCCTCAAGGTGTTCGAGGTGTGTATTCTGCTTTGCCATACCTATATTATACCTCGTATCGAATCACAATGGCATTCTGACGGACACCTGTAACTTTGTCCTTACCTCTGCCCTTCAATGCCATCCTGACACCTGCCTGTTTCATCACGTCTCTGACTGCCTTCTCATCTATAGGTTTTACACCTGTTTCTGTCAGTATATGTGTTGCTGATCTTTCATCACCATTGAATAACAAAGCACCTGTCATACATTCGTGTGTCAAATTATACTTGAAACAATCATATGCAGCAGCACCATCAGGTTTCTTCTTTGAACCTAACACTTCTTGTAACTGTTCATTCAATCCACCTGCCTTTTTTATATCACTTAGTATCTTTTTAGCAGTAGGTTGATCTACAGTTCCTTTTGCGTTCTCACATTTGTTGTTGATCTTCTCAAGGATTAGTTGTAGGTATCCAAGTGTCTGTGCATCAGTTGCACCACCTCCACAATCCTTAGCAGTCTTTGCTAATACTTTTTGAAACACTGCAGTTGACTTATCAATACCTGCAGATGTTAACTGATACGATTTACCCCATTTCATAGAGCATAGGTAGGTCGTACCACCTGACTTAAACTTGACGTCAGTCTTAGGTTCTTCTCCACCACCAGACATTTTTTCAAATGACTTGTAGTATGTTTGCCTCGCTTCAATATTATTACCTGATGGTGCCATTGACTCAACAATGCGATCAGCAGCAGCACGAATGTCGCCAGAGATAGCGTTGATTCGTCCTGCTGCTTGTTCGAAGTCTTTTTGGTTCTGAGCACTCTTGTTAATTATCTTACTCGTTGCCGAGTACATCACTGCGTGTTCAAATTGTAACCCTTTGTTTGCCATTTCGGGTGCAGATTTTTAATTATTTATCAAACCCAATCTGGTTTACGTTCTGGGATTCTAAGATAGTTATCTTTGACCCAAGGTTTTGCAGCGATATACCTTTTATATGCAGTGAATGTATCTATTGACTGGTCGTGTTTGAATTCATCGTACATCGCTCTTGCGAAGGGTGTAGGATGCTTGCCACTCCTGCCAGTAGGATCGCCACAAGGAAATATCTTACGTGCGTGTTCGATAGTAGATTGACACGAATGAATTTTACCATAGCGAAGAGTGTATTCATTGCAAAGTGCAAGACCGTGAGTGATTAACCATCGCCAGTTGAGTACAAAACTGTTTGCCCATACTGTACAGGGATGATTACGAAAGGCACCCTTGTCTGTCTTGTAAGGAGTACCGTCAAGTTTTGGTAGGTCACCGAAACCGTGACCCCACTTCTCTGATGCGACAATAGAAAGCATCTGACAGGTTTCTAAGGGCATTTTGACAATGTGCTTGTCAGGTAAAACTCTGGCAGATGCTATTGGATCAGGATCAGTAACGAAGATATTCATAGACCTGATATGTAAGGTTGGGTGGGAGGTAGGAATACATTATACCTACAAGTTATGGGAATCGCTAGTGCGAAAATTAGTACATAACAACAACAGTCCTTCTGGTAAGAAGTTCATCCGAAGATGCGGGCACCACCCCTGACCGTTTACATTACCCCGCCTAATTCCAACAGGGTTATTCAGTCACTCCCAGTAAAACAAGCGTCCTTGCCTTACAAATATATTATAGCATAAAAAAGGAGGGTGTCAAGCACCCCCCAATGATCCATCTCGAACCAGTTTTATTTATCTCCTGCGTCTCTTCCATCTAGGTAGATAGAATACTGAGAAAGAACCTATCCAAAAGACTGCTAGTGCTGCTATATGATTCAGTCTGTTAGGACAAACGATCAATCCAATAGTGACTAGTGTAATCCAAGCATAATCTAATGTACCGTGTAATCTATACCAAGCATTAGATCCAATCTTTGCGATGATGTCATCCCTTCGTCTTCCAAACCAAGGAGATACGTGACGCATCATTACAAAACCCTCATTCAAAACCATAAGGGTGAAACCAATCCAAAAAATCATTTAGTCTCTTCTATTGCCTCCTTAATAATATTCTTGAGTTGTCTTCCTTTCTTCTTACTGAGTCCAACTGATGAATCAATCTTTACCTTGACCCAGTAGAGACCAATAAGAGTAATTAGGAATGGAATAGATTCTTCCCAAGAGATTGCGTTCCACGCATTTGCTGCTTGACCAAGCATTAGAGGAATTGCATACATTTCAGCACCCATTACTTGCCCTCCTTTGCATCAAAGTATTTTGCCATAAGATAACCATAGTACATTGTTGCACCAACACACGCTGTGCCAATTAAAAGTTCCATTACCTGTCCCCCTTCTTACGGTTTTCAGATCTAACAACTGTGAACTCTCCCTCAGGATAGCGTGTTGCAAGTTTGACTGTGTTACGGAAACAAACTTCATCAAGATCAACACCGAGTGCGATACAAGCGTTAGCAACATACCACATCACATCACCCAGTTCGATGATGAGGTGTTCTTTGTTGTCCTCATTCCAGGGTTTGCCTTGGAACTTGAGTTTCTTAACGATCTCCATAAACTCTCCGCCCTCAGCAACAAGACCCGATGCAGCAGTGTCAAGACGTTCAATATCACATCCACTTTCTTTAAGTGCTTCATAACGTTCGATGAGTGTATCAAAGTCTTTCGACTCTTTGCTAGTGGTTGTATCTACAAATTTGAGATACTGTTTGTAATCAACCTCAAAGGGTTCATTTTTCTTTTTACTTTTCTTACGTCGTTCGTCAACTTTCTTTGCTTGAAACCCTTGAGGTTCACGAAACCCGTCAGGAATCCTATCGGCAGGATTTTCGAAGTCTTCCACCTTAGATTTGGCGGGTTCTTCTCGGAAGTCTGCTTCGGTAGGTTGTTCAATACCCATAATTAAATTTTGAAATCGTTAAAGTTTTTGGTGTTAGAGAAGGATAGGATGTCAGATGCATCAACTGTCTCTTCTGGTTGACCAGAATCGACAATCTTCTTTTGCTCTTCACAATCATACAGACGCATCTTCGCTCTGTCAATACCCACAACAAATCTCTTGTTGACTGTGGGGTCATTATATCTATTCTTCAGTTGTTTCACCATAATCTGATTCAACTCTTCCATCTCTTCGGTAGAGATGAGAGCAACCATAAAGTCTGCTGTTGCAGGGAGTCCAAATGACTCCGAAGTATCTGTCAGGTCAACATCAGAATTGCCATAACCACTACGAGTAGTTTGAGTAGCGGATACGATTGGGACATTATGTTCACCTGCAAGTCCACGTAGTTCTTCAGCAATCGCTTTTACAAATGTGTACGAGTTTACTATAGCACCTTTATATCTTGATGAACTACAAATGTTAAGGTAATCCACATAGATGATGTCAGGTACAAATGATTTCTTGATAGAAAGTTCTTGTAGCAAAGACTTGAAGTGTCCTACGTGTGCAGATGCAGTTGGATATTCTTTAATTAGAAGACGACCCTGTGTTTTCTTTTGAACCTTTTCGATCTTAGAATCGAACATTGGTTTAGGTAGTGTCTCTAATTGTTGTACGTTTACATTGAGAAGGTTAGCATCAATACGCTCAGCAATCTTTTCCTCTGCCATTTCCAACGTGATGTATAACACGTTGTATCCTGCAGCAAGATTAGCAGCAGCACAATGACACATAAACAAACTCTTACCAACACCTGTACCTGCAAGTGCTACGTTCAATGTCTTCTTTGATAGACCACCCTTAGTAACCTTGTTGAGTAATTCAATATCAAAAGGAATCTTTTCTTCTACCCTGTGATAATACTGGTAACGTTGATCACTATCATCAAGATAGTCGTGACCAACAGAATTATCAAAAGAGACAGATAGAGCATTTGAAAGGATAGAAGGGATAGCATCACGACCCTGTGTCTCAGAGTTACCATCAGCAATCTGAATAGACTCTAGGAGTGCATTATAAATGGCACGATCACGGCACCATTTCTCAGAGGTGTGTACTAACCAATCAATCTCGTGTGGTTCTTCAGTTGAAAGATCAATAGTCTGTTTGATCTCAGTGAAAGTAGTTTCATTTAGATCACTACGAGACTCGATCTCAATACGAAGTGCTTCCTTAGATGGAAGACTATCGTACTCAGTAAAATAGGAACTGAGTTCCTCATAGATTACTTTGTTGTTGTAGTTTTCAAAGTATTCTGTTTTGATGTGAGGAAGTGTTTTCCTCGTGAAGTCTACGTTGTGCAATAAAGATGATACAACGAGATCTTCTACAGAATTAGACATAGTGTATGTAAGTTCCCGCGATGTATTTTGTGTTAGAGATTGCAGGAAGTCCTGCGTGAGGATATGTCCACGTGGGTGGGAACATCAATAGTCTACCACGTTTAGCAGAAACTTTCATCGTCTTGAATTCAGTTTCTCCACCCTCTTCAACGTCATTAAGATACCAGAAAAGAACCAACATACGCTTTGCCGATTGATGGTCTCCCACATCGACGTGCCATTTGAATTGGTCCTGTGTCTCTGCTCTGTATCTTTTGATTCTGAATTGTTCGAGTGATGTTCTCATAGGAAAGTATTGCCTACAATCACAATCATCCATATACTTCTGCACAAAATCGTGAGAAGATTTGATCATTTCAGTTTGAATAATATCCCAGTCTTTGTTACCAGTCTTCTCTAGTTTATCTGTGATATTAAATTGAGAGAAGGTAGGGCGACCCTCTCTATCAAACTCTTCAAGAGACTCTTCCTCGAACATTCTGATTGCATTAGTGCAAACAACTTCGGGAAGAGCGTCATCATAAACCCTGATAAAATGATCAGGATCCATATGCAAACTCAGACTTTGCTGCCTCTTCTAGTTTGGACATTATTTCTTCGGTGAAATATTTCTCAGGATTGGCAAGAATAACAGAAGGAAAAACGGAAGATTCACCAACAACAATCCTATTCCCCCTCCGCTCGAAGACTCCATACTTCTCACCCAACTCCAATAGTCCATAATATTTGTCCAGTCCCCTTGCGTCATAGAATAACCTCGTTTCTACTTTTGTGTTTTCTTTTGTGAAGCGTGACTTTTGAGTCATACACTTAATGATATTTCCAACGATCTCCTTTTTGGAGTCACGTTCCTTGGATTTGGACAGGTAGATAATTGTACTTGCTGCATACTTAAGACCTGACCCTCCACCCATTTCTTTGGTTGGAATGTAAGCACCCACTACATCATATGTATGATTTGTTACAATCAAAGGTACATCACAGCGACCAAGTTCCAGAGTAAGAACACGGAAGATTGCCTTAACAACCTGTGCACGTGTCATATCTCTAGTGTCTTTACCTTCCTCGCTGTCTGCTAGTTCTTTAGAAGTAGAAAGGTTACCAAGTGAGTCCAGACAGAACATCATAGGTTTACGATCTGCAGGATCCATCTTGGAATAGTTCTTCAGAGTCTTGAGTGCTTGAGTTCTAAACTCCTGTACAGTTACGACAGGGATGACAGCGACACGATTAGAATCGATGCCTCTGGTCTCCAACAGATCTTTAGATACAGCAGATTCAGATTCAAAATACAAGACGATACCGTCAGGATTTTTTTCTAAAAAACTACGAACAACACTCAAGGTAAAAAATGTTTTACCTGTGCTGCTCTCTCCTGCAATAGCGGTGATCCTGTTTGAAGGCAAACCTCCATAGATCGAACCACTTACAAGAGCATTGAAAATATATGAACCAGTATCAACAAACGATGTTACATCACCTGCAGCAACACCCTCGCTTACAACTGAAGCATAGTCATTGCCGATGTCTTTGATAATGGTCTGTAAGAATGTCATAGGAAAAATTCGTCTAGGTTAGCAATCTTCTCTGCTTTCCAGTTGATAGTATCCATAATAACCTGTAATGGGTCAAGGAAACTCTTCTGGAATTGTAGGTCATAATCTATGGACTTGTCAAGACCAAATTCTTTCGGCAGAGTTTGAAAGAAACTGACAACGTTCTCTTGGATTTTGTTAGGGGTCTTCAAGTAGAGGAACTTAACCTTCTCTCCCTCTTGAATCAGAGGGAACTTATGAGATAGTTTGTTCTTCTTGATATAGAAATTGTATAGGAGTGCTCCTCTCACGTGGATAGGAGTTCCCTTTGAGTATATTGTAGCAGGATTTGAGAACTTTGACAGACCATTACATCCACGTGGGAATGCAATCTCTTCTGCTGATAGTTTCTCAAATTTGTTTCTGAAGTTTGAAATGAATTCTTGGGTATCGTCTTCGGTACCATTCATAATCACCTTCATAGCATCCTTAATTGCTGTCCTGCAGGCAGCAGGTGTGGATGATTTAACTGCCTCAATACCCATCATTTTAAGTTTAGGGTCAGCAAACCTGACTCCTTCGATGTCGTAGGCATTGAGAATGTATCTTTTCTTGGCAGTCCATATACCTTTGTTGGCAATGGTCTCCCTCTTCATCTTCATTTTTTGGTCATACGCCGATACATACGACGCGAGTTCCGCGTAAGACTTATCAATGTAGGGTTCAATCTTCTCTTGGCAGATCTTGTCAAGTATCCCCACAACTGCGTCTTTATCGCCACACTTACTACCAAAAAATTTATCAACAAGAGGTCCAAGGTTAAGATAGATTGAGTCAGTGTCAGATGCAATGACATAATCCTCCTTTTCCGTGTTGAGTAGATTATTTAGATAAGTATTCATCTTATTTTCGATCCAACGGATAGAAACCTGACCCGAAAGAGTGATTGCTTCGGCATTTGCTAGGTTATAATACCTAAAGTATTGGTTACCAATAGCACCATATGCAGAGTTCAACTGAATCTTTCGCGCCATCTGTATATTGTTGAAGGCAGAAATATCATCCTGTAACTTTTTGTTACCAGTCTTCTCATATTCTTTCTTCGCCTTGATCATCTTCTTCTTATAGATCACACGTTCATCGTAGATCTTTTGCATCATCTTTGGTAGGAATCCTTGGATGTCCTTCCTGTATTGTGCTCTGTTGGCACACACACAGTAATCTCCACTGATTCGTATCTCTTTATTGAGCAGTCCATCAACACTGGCGGAGGGGTGTCTGGTGTCGATGAGGGTCTCAGGTGAAATATTATATTGCATAATGAGATGAGGATAGAGAGAGTTAAGGTCAAACGAAACCACCCATTCATAAAGACCTGGTTTAGGTTCTTTGACATATGCTCCCGCATACTTGTCATTCTTGTTGCTCTCTTGTCTGGGAGGGACACAGATCTTACGCTCCTTGAGGTAGTTGTAAATGAGAGTGTCCCACATACGAACCTGTGAGTACACATCTTCGAAGTTTACTTTGGCATCGTATGCCATAACCACAGCAAGTTCAAGTAGTTTCATCTTGTGCTCAAGACGATCTACCAGTTCAACGTCGTGGATGTTGTACTCTACAAACTTCTGCCAGTCATCCGTATAGAATGCTTTGAAGTTTTCAAACTCGCTGTGATCTAACTTGCGTTCATCTAGTTCGACGAATGCAATATGGTCAAGACGGTATGACTCTTGGTTGGTATATGTAAACTTTCGGTATAGATCAAGGTAATCCAGAATGCTAACTCCAAGGATGCTGTAAGACAAGTTCTTACGACCCTTGATGAATACCTCACGCATATTGACCTTGTTCCAAGGTGAGAGTGATTTTTGCCACTTCTCTCCTAGCACACGTTCAATACGACGGCAGATATAGGGGATGTCATACAGATTACAGTTCCAACCAGTCACTATATCAGGAGTGTTTTCTACCCACCAATTATGGAAGTCAGTCAACATCTCCTGCTCGGTCCAAAAGACACGATACTCTGTCTCTATCTTTGCCTCACGTGTACCCCAAGTGATGTACTTACCACTACTAAGATCTTTAATAGTAATAAGAAGCATCTCTTCTTGACACGCTTCGGTATCTGGGAAACCATTTTCACAAGCAACCTCGATGTCAATCGTATAGATTTTCATCTGGTCAAGGTTCGCCCTCATATCCTGAGGGTATTTCTCAGAGATCCACTGATATACAAATCGTTCGTAACCGTGCACTTCAAAACCATCAACCCCCTTGTACTTCTCAATGAATTCACGAGCACGCTTAGCACCGTCTTGTTTGACAGGTGCCATCTTCTCGCCCTCAAGAGTTCTCCACTTACCTTTCGGTGAGGGAACGTACAATGTTGGTTTGATGATTTCTTTGTATTGAATAGGTACACCATCCTCGTATCCACGACACAGGATGGAGTCGCCTAGCAATGTTACGTTTGTATAAACTGAACTCAAAGTGCCTTCTTGTAGTTTGTCAAGGTCTCTTCAGACGGTTCAACTATAGTCAAAACCACGTCAGAAGTCAAGAAGATGTCACGTTGGTCAGTGTAGAGAGGATACTTGATGTAGTTACCATCATCAATTTTCATACAGTCTGAGATGAGGTATGAAGGTTCCTCATCTAGTTCTGTGACTGCACCTATCAGGTGTGTGTGATCCTTAAGTAGGATTATTTTCAGTGGTGTCATTACCTTTGATACAAGTTTTCCATTTTGATTCCACCTCAGGGTGTGGATTGTAGATTGTAGCGACGTTGCTCAATACTACTAGTGTAGCATTATTTTTGGAAAGTGGGATCCAAGGAAACAATTCCAAGTTTAGGTCATTGATTTTCTGTGGTTCTGCTTGGGTTCCTTCAAACAGCATTTCTGCTGCAGCGTGTAGATTTACTTGATAAGGATCCTTCATCAGGTAACCAATAGGAGAGTATGCTTTCTCCTCAGGATATGCTTCTTGAACATCAGCGATGACGTCTTCGCCGTTGATCATTCTTACGATTTTTACTGTCATAATTTTCAGTTAGGTTATGGTAAACACCACGAACAATATCAGAGAATGCTCTACGAACATCCACGTTATGCTCATCGGCGAGGGTTCTTGCTAGATGCAAAACCTCTTCAACATTTTTAGTTGGAACATCGAGTGTAATCGATTCGTAATCGTCGCTCCCCCTTGGAGCGCAGTTCACATAGTGATTCATTAAAAAGACTCCATAGAAAAAGAGACCCGAAGGGGTCTCTTCTGTTGTGCATTATATAGTCACAGTTCAGAGTTCAGTTTTTCACAGTCATTCAGTCTGCAAAATTGCTTTACATAACCGTGGACATCTATCTCGTAACTCTTATGAGCACGAAGATGAGCGAATTCAATAATAATCAAAGTTCCTGAGACGATCAGGAACAGATGAGTGAATGTACTGGTGAACAGTGCGACTAGTTTTTTCTTCAATTAGAGTCAGGTTTGCAACCACATCCAATATTATACACCTTTCTCTTGTGACTGTCAGGTACCACCTTGTTCAATACGATGGTCAATAGACCGTCTTCGTAGTTGACATCACCGATCTTGACATCATCGGAAAGTGTGAATGTCCTAGCAAAGGATCTTTTTGCTACACCTTTATGCAGATAACCTCTATCATCATCGTTCTTTTCTGCGACTGTCCTGATCGATAGGACGTTAGTTTCTGTTGCGACCTCGAACTCTTCCTGTTTGAATCCTGCTAATGCTACCTCGATGACCCATCTGTGATCTGTTTCTTTGATCAGGTTGTATGGAGGGTAAGATGTTTTCTCGTGGTCTGCTAGGGCACGTGCCTCTAGTCTGTGGAAGATGTTGTCGAGTCCGACTGAGTATGACCTAGATGCTTGTAAGATTCTATCTAGATCACTTGAAGTGAATTGATTCATAATTCTCCTTAAGAGCGAGATTTGGTTTAATGTCCCCGAAGGCGACAAAGTTATTTATAGTTGTGACAATGGATTACGGGTTCGGTTAAAACGGTATCATATGTGCAGTTATCAACACGCTAAATAGGCTTAGTTATAACTTTGTATTTCTAGAAGAATGAAAAGAGTAGCATTGCTCTTTGGTATGGTTTTGATGACGGCACCTGCATATGCCGATGTAACACATAAATTAAGCAGCAGTGTCCAACTCAATGTGGACGCAGCAGCAACAAATGTACAACGCATAGGTACGTCGTATAGTGTAAGTGGCAACAATGTCACCACACAATATACACCCAGTGGTGGTTCAGCAACCTCTTCTATTGGTGCACTTACCATTTCCTCAGGCGTTGGATCGATCCCTGCATTGACAGCGACCCAAGCGACTGCAGGCGAATCTTGGAGTTTTACTCAGTCATTCTTGCAAGGGGATGCAATATCTGGTAGTGCTCCTACTGTCGGTGCTGTAAGTAACTTCAGTAACCAGACCTCAACTGCTGCAGGCAGTGCGGGCAGTTTGGCAGGAACTATCGATTCCAGTTCTACTATCGGTTTAACAGCAGGTGGGGCAGGAACCAGTGCTGTCGGTCAATTTGTATCCGAGATCCGAATCGACTAGTGGAGAATGTACGTGAACATCCCTTTTGGAAAGATCGTAACGTGTATTGCAACAGGTGCACTCGTAGTCAATTCTACTGCACCTGTTCTCGCAGTGCCCGTGGTGCCAAATTTCACTCAGGGAAGTATGACGAGCCACACGGAAACGACTTCCAAGGTAACTGAGACGATAAATTCGATGGACTATGCTACGGGTTGGGTGTATTCCGTTTCTGGTACAAACGTAAAACACGATGGTGCATCTATGACACCAGGTGTAAGTGAACAATCTCAAACTATTGATGGCGTGACTTCAAAATGGACAGGATTAAACATCAACAACAAACCAAACTGGACCCAGAACAATGTGGGATCCGCATTTCAATTTACAGAAACTTACTCTGGACCTGGACTTCAAAATCAAACAATAATCCAGAGGGTAACAGAGGTTACAAGCGTCACAGACACAACCTCAATCTTCCAACAATAGGGGCACTTGCCTTATCAATCTTATCCCCTCAAGTAGTCAATGCTGAGACTGTTGGTGGTGTATCTGCAACTGCAGCGCCCATCGCAAACTCCAGTGGTAGCGTGACTAATCAGGCAATACAAGTTTTACAAGGTCCGTATATAACTAACACTTACGGTGGTGGTATTCAGTGTCAAGGTAGTACACTTAACATCACACCATATGCAACAGGTAGTGCATCTGGACAGAAACCATTTGAAGGTGAATGGTTTGATAATGTATATGATATGCGTGACCTAACAGGTACAACAGATGACGATGGTAATCAAATAGGAGACGGTGCACCTGACAATCCTGGGTCAGTGTTATATCAAATTCCTGTAAGAACGGGACAGAAAGATACATATAACCTATCCATCGGTGTATCTGCTACGTGGTCTATACCTCTCGATAAGAAGGCACAACAACAATGTAAAGAGGCAGTCCAAACCCAACTAAATATGCAACGTCAGTTGACTGCAAACAAGAGATTAGACTTTGAGATCGCGAGATTAAAAAACTGTGGTGAACTTATGAAAGCGGGAATCACCTTCCATCCAAAGTCACCATACTATAGTGTATGTGCAGACGTTGTGGTACAGGGTGTGAACTATATCAAACCACACGTGCATAGTAATTCTAAACCTATCTCTTCTTCATCCTCTTCAACTCTCGAAGTGCCCGTGTCCTCAAACGCTGCAGATCTTGGCGGTCCTTTTGAGATTGGCGTTTCGGAACCCGTCCAAACAGAGATCCAATCTTCCCAATCGTCTTCTTCACAGCAGGTTTCACAATTTTCAGAAGAAGATCGGCAAGCGGTTTTGCGAGCAACGCAGAGGTGGCAGCAACAGCAGCAATAGAACCTGTAGTAACTATCAAACCAGGGGAAGGGATGTTTTGAATAATTTGATCAGTGATATTTAATTTCTCTGTAACTTCAATACATTCTTTGCCTACCAACTCGTAAGCAACAATCTTTTTATTACCCTCTAGGATCTTTCCTATGGGGTTTTTTAATACCTGTGCCCTTGTAGGACACTCAGGTGAGTCAACCTTTGGTACCTTTGTCTCTGGTACAGAAAGGTCTGGTGATTCATTCTCAAACTTAGGTGCCTCTACAGCAGGCAACTGGAACTGTAATTTCTCTTTGTTGTACTCGATAGGGGAGAACGAAGGCAATGCAGCATCACAATACACCTTCGCTCCCTTCGGGTCATCTGACTTTAGGTTTTCATTCTTACCATCATCAAGTTCGTGTGCTTCTACACAACCTGGGATATTGATGATCGGTGTACCTAACTCTTGAGTGACAGGTGGGTAGATCGGTATCGCTTTTGGTATAGATTCGATCCAACTATAAGATCGGATCTCAGGTATGTTCAAGGAACGAATATTAATATCGTTCGTTCCGATCTCTGGGATTTCCATTCATCAGTCAATTAATTCTTCTTCACAGTCTGCCATTGCGACAGCGATTTCTCCACCTACATTTGCTCCCTTGTTACCTGCAAAGAGTGCAATGCCTCCTGCTAGGACTGGACCTATAAATGGAATGCCTGATAGAGCAGGGGCAGCAGCGGTTCCTACACTAGCGCCGATCACAGCGCCCGTTTGTTCTCCACCACCTTCCGCCTTGATACATTCTAGTTTTTTGGCAGTCAACTTTCCCACGCCTTCACCTCCTAGATGCCTGATGCCATCCATAGTGTACTCGTGAGATTTTGTGACGATAGATTTATTACCAAAGAAACCACTCTTATTAACGTAAATGTCTTCCGACATTACCTTTGGATCATTTCCTTGATAATTGATCTTATATCCTTCTCTACCAACCTCAGCACTGTAGGAACTATAAGGACCTACAGGTGGGTTGAGATGTGGAAAGGTTTGTTTATTCGCTATGATGCCGATCATCCCAAGGTGTGATACACCTAAGAGTACACCTGCAGTAGCGTAAAACCATTTCATTTTGGTAGACCGATAGGTGGAATTGCAGGACCAGTAACATCAGGAAGTCCTTTATCTACAAGACCTGGGACCATACTGCCGACTGCTTCCGCAACAAATGATGCAAGTCTTTCTCTTGATTGTTCAGCGAGTGTTTCACGATTGAACCACGTATATACGAAAGTACCTGTAACAGTACCTGCGAATAGGAAGTTGAATACAACCAGAACGTTAATAATTTTTTGCATAATTAGAGATCATACTTTTTAGGGTTATCATCGGTAGTAATTTTCAAAGGTGCTTGTTCAACACGGATGACTTGAGCAGGTGCACTTTGTGCTGCTGCTTCGATGAGTCTCTCCATATCTGCCTTTGTAATACCTACACTACCATTGGTATTTCCATTACCATTCTTCTTGGCAGTCTGGACGCCAAATGTAGCTAAAACGCCCGTGAAAACGCTAGCTATGAAAGTTGGATCGAGGTCTTGTTCGGGAAAATTTAGTGCTTTGGGAAGATCAACGTACGCTAACGTCAGGATCCCTCCGCTCCAAATGAGAATGCCGAGTCTCACGAATGTACTGAGAATCGCCAGTTGTTCCTCTTTGTCCTCAGATGCTTCCTTCAAACGACCGAAGAAACCTTTTGGTTTTTCTTCAGATTTAGGAGGTGTTTTCTTCTCCTCAGACATAGTGCTGAATGGATTGCTGACCTATTTATCTATTCTGAGACTGTACGTTTCTTACCTATATTATACTTCGATTCTAGGATCCACTCACCCTTATCCTTATATGAAATAACTTTGATCTGATTCAACGGTGCAAGTTCACCGATCTCCTCATCAACAATACCTACAAGTCCCCAATCTGATAGGAGTTTTGTAATTCTGTTACGACGTTCTACGTCATTAGAAGTTAGGTTCGCGTGCTTTCCATCCAACGCAAACAACTCCTTGAAGTGGACAATATAATACTTGCCCTTCTTATGAAGAATATGACAACTCTGAAATAATTTCTTTTCTTTTCTCGATGCTACACCGATCCTAGTAAGAGTCTCTCTGACTTTGAGAAAGTCATCAGGTTGCTTGAGACTAACCTCTACCATCATATCGGGGGACCAAGAAATCTCGATCTCACCTGCCATTGGTTTTACCTCCAGTATTCATTTTTAATTTAATCAATTCAATCTGATCGTTGGTCAGAATTCTAAGTGCATCCCGTGCTTTTTCATCTGAATACTTAAAGTATTTTTTGATGAGGTCAAGATGTTCTACCTTGTCCTTACGTTGCCAGGGAGAGAAACGGCGTTTCTTTCTCAGACTATTTAGATAAAATGAATATTGAAGGTCATTATCAAGTTGGTGGAACTCATTGACAGCATTAGCATATAGCACTGTCTCTTTGAATCCACTCAAACATTTGTTGACGATGTAAGAAGGATACTTCTTCATCCAGTCGTCTCCACGTTCACGAAGATCTTCTTTAGTATGATTGATACTGTTTAAGTAATCAGTTAAAGGGTAGTCCTTGTGGTGCTTTGACATAGTTGGTGACGAGAAGTTCTTTACGTTTGGATTGTTCGGTGTTGTAGTTGCCCACAGATCTCATTGTATATGTGAGATCCCATTCTTCTTGATTATACTCGCTGAAGAGAGCACGAGTGTTCTCATTTGAATTATAGGTGATCATCCAGTCCTGTGTAGTTTCTTTGCATACCTTTGCAAATCTGTGATGATCAAATCCTTTGTGCATTTCACCTTTAGTTCCATACAAGAAATCTTTAATGTCGTATGGAGGATCTAAGAAGGAGAATACATCTTTTTCATCTGTCATCAGTTCACTATAGTCAACATTGGTAATCTCCCAATGCTCAATGATCTGTTGATAGTGAGCAAGTTTCTTGATTCCTTTCTTGCTGAAGTTAGATACAGATGCTTGCTTAGAAAATGAACTGTTCTCTGTGAGTCCAGAGAATGAACACTTATTAAGCACGTAGAAATAAATTGCTTGTTGAAACTCAGATACGTTGGCGATGTCTGCCTTGCATTTGAGAAATAGATCTTTTGCTTTCTCCTTAGTATCGTGAGCGTTCTTGAGTGCCATCAATGTATCACTCAGATCATACCCACGATCTTGGAGTTGAATCCAAAAGTTGTACAGGTAATAGTATGTGTCATTTACCCATACAGGTGTGTCTGGATTTGCTTTTGAAAAATAGATTGCCATAGAACCACCCCCTAGGAATGGTTCTCTGTATTCTTTGATGTTGTTTGGAAACTTAGGATATAACTTCGCTGCTGCACGTGACTTACCACCTGGATAGCGCAGCGGAGTTTTATAAGATTTCATTTCACCCAGGTTCGTTAACATCATATTCAATAGTAATCACTTTGGAAGATCTACCACGAGAATCTACTCGGGTGATTCTTTCCATCTTACCACCAATTCTCTGTGCTGCATACTCTAGATCAGCAATGATCTCTCTTTCAAGATCTTCGTATGGATCATAGTATCTGTCGATTTTCATTTAGAACAAGCAGGTGGTTACGAAAAAGGTTATTGCCAAGTAGGTGAGAATGTTACGCTCTTGTCTGTAGGTATCTACTTTCTGTAGTTCCTCAAACATTTCCTTCTTGGTGTTCTTCATTGTTATTTTCATTTGGGTCGGAATGCATAATAGGGTCGTCTTTGATCAACTTCCAGTTGACCATATTTTGTCCGAAAGGACCGAAGTTAATAGGACCAGTCGGCACTGCATTGAATGCAATGTTTGCACGGTATTCTTCACCCACGTGCGGTGTTGAGAAGTGGACCAACCAACTTGGCCAGATCACCAATGTCCCAGGACGCCACTCAGGGGCGCTACAAGCGTTCTTATATGCTGATGAGACTATTTCCATCTGATTGTACGAGCGGACCCAACAGGGGTCTTGGAACTGCGTAGGGTGTCCTTCAGTAAGATTGAAGACACCTGACCAGTATGAAAGAGGGTGTCTGTGTGGTTGATGCATACCCTCGCTACGAGGCATCGATACGTTGCCCCACATCATAGAGACTTCGAACTTACCCCACATCTCAAACTCTTGATCTTTCTTTAGTTCTTCCATACATTCCTCGATCCAATCAACCAGTGGTTTGAATGAAGGAATATTGTGAAGGTTACCTTTAGTTGACTGTACAGGATGTGGGAAGTTAAACATACCACGATCAATAGGATCAAGTGCATCCAATACAGGATCTACGAGATCAGGTCGTTCAAAGGTGAAGATCTCGATAGGAAAGATGTGGTGTTTCTTCATTTTCTGAAGACCCCTACTCTAGCGAGAATGTAAACTGTGATAGTTGTCCAGAAGACAACTTCTAATCCAATGTGATTCATTTTCTCCAAGCGAACATAGAATCATATGTTGCCATATGTTTGTTAATATCATTTATGTCTCTGAACTCTGCTACACCAACATTCACTGCTTCAGCGTTATAATCGTGACCGATACATAGACCTCCCTTCTTAAGTTTGGGATACCAGTCAGTCAGTTCACGTTTAACTTGTTCGTAGTCTAACCAAGCATCAAAGAATATAAAATCAAATGAATTGTTATCCACCTCTTCGTGTAGTTCTGATGTGTTGCCCTTCCAAAGTTCGGAACGATCTGCTACACCAGACCACTTGATGTGATGTTTAGCAATCCACTCGTGTGTTTCCATCTGTGCTTCAGTTGTGGAGTTGAGTGGACCATCACCGTTAGGATTCATCCAGTCAGTATATGGTCTCCAGTTATCAACACCGTACAACTTCTTCACGTTAGGACAGTTCTGCAGGATAGTCAGATGACTCTCTGCACGAAAGACCCCAAGTTCCATACCTACAAGGTTTGGTCCGTGGAGTCCGATTAACAAAACTGCTGATCTAATATCAGTCAGAGCATCTACGAAGTGATACTCTCGTGGTCTAGTCTTCATTTGAATTGACACCTCATCATTAGTTCAGTAAGGAATGCAACAAGATTGATTTCCTGATCTGCAACAAATGCAGACTTGTATTGATACTCACCGATTAAAAGGACTGCCTCAGGAATAGACTGAGGTGCCAGATATGTATAGAGACTGTCATAAACATTCCTCATAATCTGTGTGGGTTCGTTATCAAGATTCTGTACTACCCACTTCTTCATCTTGGTAAACTCTTTACCCTTCAAGAAGGTAACTAGGTCGTCAAGTTTAGTATCAGATACAGCAGCAAGAACACCAGTGTCAATCTTACCAATGGAAGAATAACGTTGGAGTTCATTTAGAGTTCGTCTGAAATCAGGGAAATACTTTTGTACTAACGCTGCCAGAACGCGAGGTTCTGCAGTGACCTTTTGTTCTTCAAGGATGGACTGGACACGCTTGAAAAACTCTGCTGCGAGTTGTTGCTTTTGCTTTCCTGTGATGGAGAAGTCAACAACTGAGCAGCGAGAATGGAGGGGTGCGATGATTTTGTTTTTGTAGTTGCAAGTGAAGATGAATCTACAGTTGCCACTGAACTCCTCAATGCTTGCCCTGAGGAGGAGTTGAACATCAGGGGTTGTGTTATCTGCCTCATCAATGATGATGACTTTGTGTTTAGATGTTGAAGTAAGAGATACGGTCGATGCAAAATTCTTTGCATTGTTTCTGACTGTATCAAGGAACCTTCCTTCGTCTGATCCGTTGATGACATAATAATCTGCTTCTAGTTGTTCACACAATGCTTTCGCTACTGTGGTCTTGCCAATACCAGGAGGACCAGACAGTAAAAGATTAGGAATCTCTCCTAACTCTACAAACTTACTTAGCACACTCTTGATATTCTCAGGCAAAATACAATCGTCAATCTTACGAGGACGATATTGTTCGCACCAAAGAAAATCACTCATAATGAAATAGTATCTCCAGAGAGATATAAATTGAAAGAAAAAATAATCTTATCCTCAGCAGCACGATGTGGTTGCGATTGATGGATAAGATATGAAGGGAAGAAGATGATGTCTCCCTCTCTACATTGTGGATTGATCGATTCGATCTGTCCAGACCACGGATCAATCAACGGTGAGAAGAATGACGTGGGTTGATGTGCTCTACCCAGTTGAGCATAGAACACAGAGGAGTATCCGATTGCACCGTGATTGTGTGCAGAGTGACAAGTGTTAGCGGGATACCTTTGGCACCACGCATTAGTCACAAACGCTCCTGGGTTCATACTAGCAAACTCTTGAAGCGGTTGAGACAGGATGGTCATCAATTCGTCATAATAATCTGCATTACGACCTGCAGCATAGTATTTGTGGAAATCACTATAACCGCCATTGAGGTAATCATCCTGCATTAGATCCTGACACTCAGGGTCATTCCAGTCAATCTTGTTCAAGAATGATTCCTTGATCTTATCCCAGTCACGGACTGAGTGGATGTAGACTGGAACTCTGAAGAGGTCAGTTTGCTTCATTTGCCTTTTGGTTCTAGAGCGATGTAGTATTCAAGGGGTGTGCCTGTAGATTGGAAGTGTCCGATCTTGTTCTTAGCGATACGAACCTTGTAATCTCCAGGGAGCAATCTAAGATTCTCTACCTTGAAACAGTAACAGAACTCATCATCAGGATTGTTAAGAGTTCCAACTGGGACACTGAATGTATTGCTTGTTTCATTCTTCTTGTCACATACCATCAAGTTAATGTTCCCACCACCGTTGTACAAACATAGATCAGGCACTTGGTAGACGGAAGCAGCACGGAGAAGATCAGCAAGAGTATCAGTACGAAGATTAAATTCAACATCTACCCCAGGGATGTCCAGTTCTTTGGACGGCGGTTTTGTGATGATGTCTGGATCAGAGTAGTAATACTGCGTCCTCGCTTGGTGGATCTCATCTTTGATCTCAAGTTTCTGAGGGTCACTGAAGTCAAAAATCGGACTCTCAAAGAGTGAGAGACCAGAGAGGAACAGACCGAGGTCATAAATCGGGACCTGCTGAGGGAACTTTTCAGCAACCTCGACACTAGCATAAATGTTGCGGTTGACAGAGATCGTACGGATCCTACTACCAGGATCGATAACGATAGACTTGTTGATCGTAGCAAAATTCTTAAGGATTGATTGAGTTTTTTTGGAGATCTTTACTGTGCTCATTGAGGGTAAGTTTCCGTGATAGATTGTTTTTGTGAAAAGTGGTATAGAAGGACTGCGTAATGCATCACTTTCAGAAGGTCCATTTTGGCGGAACCCTTCTTATCATAACGAGAGGCATACTTTAGGATGTTGCTCCTACAGAATGCCTCAGCATCACCACACGCTTCAATTAAATCCAGTGTTTGAATTTTATCGTTGCCTGCTGAATAGTGACCTTTGTATGTGTTGCTGATGTAGTCTTTCAAATGATCGAGAGTTTCACTCTCTTCATACTTAAACGACATAACCGTATTGTTCTCGTAAGATTTTTTTGTAAGGTTTACCCAATGCTCTTAGTTCAGTAACAAGTTTTAGTTTGTTGTGAAGGGCAGTGTCGCCACCCAGTTTAAGGGCAGCGACGATAGTGACAAGTTCTTTGTCGTTAACAGGTAGATCCATAGGATAGTTTTAGTTTACCAGAGTTATCACCCTAAGTCAACATCCTCGTTACCACTCAAGGGTACAACTTTGTCTCCTTCGGGAGCGAAGTCCGCGTCAATCTTATCATAGAGTTCAAAGAATGCTTGCTTTGTCTCTTCATCAAAACGATTGATAGAGAACTTGATAGCATCTTCCTTGGAACCAAAGATGTTGAATGCTTTTGCAATGTGAACCAAGCGACGAGTAGAGATCAACTCATCGATACCACCTTCAGCAAATGTCCTGCGGATGATAGATGCCCAGTCAGCAAGACGCTTGCAGAAGTCAGCGTCATCACAGATACCTTTAAGGATTTTGGTTTCTGTGACTACAGATGGATAGTCCTGTTCAAGAGTGATAGCAAAACGCTCAAGGAATGCTTCGTTGAGAACATTTGTTCCTACGAAACGACCGTCATCAGAACCTTTACCTTTGGTGTTAGCAGTTGCGATGACGTTGAATCCTGGGGCAGGTTTGACATACTTACCGATCTTCTTAAGGAATACACCTTTACCCTCAAGGACAGACTGGAGACAAAGAATCTTGTTTGATGCAAGGTCTACTTCGTCTAGAAGCAACACAGTTCCTTTCTCCAGAGCATCGATGACTGGTCCGTTGTGCCAAACAGTATCACCATTAACAAGACGAAAACCACCAATAAGATCATCTTCGTCGGTCTCAATAGTAATGTTAACGCGAATCAACTCCCTATTTAGAGACGCACATACTTGTTCGACACCAAGTGTTTTACCGTTTCCTGACAGACCTTGGATATATGTTGGGTAGAATGCTTTACTCTTGATAACTTTCTTGATTGTGCTGTAGTTACCGAAAGGAACGTAGTTAGGATCTTTTGAAGGAACAAGTGATACGTCAGGTTGAGCAATGATTGTCTCAAGTTGCTTACGTGCCTCAGCGACAGTCAATTCCCACTTGTTGTATCCTGTCTTGTACTGCTTGAGTCTTTTCTTTACAGTAGCAAGAGAACAGTTGAAGTGATCTGATGCTGCAAGGAGATTAGGAACAGAAACTTCTGGACCGAAGTTCTCTGTAAGATAGTTGAAGAAGTCTTCTGTTGTGTGTGGGATTGGATCGAAAGGCATTTGTTTTATGTGTTTGTTTGTATGAATTAAGTATAGAGCAGATGGACCACGGATGGGAGGTCCGTGTGCCACTTATGCGATTGTCTTACTGAGGGAAGAAAGCATCTTCTTGTTGCTGTTCTTGCCTTTGTAAAGTTTCTTGAAGGCAGCACGGATCTGCTTGATCTCTGCACCGTCCTCGACTTCGATAGACTCGGACTCTTCAAGGTTGTTTGTAGGAAGTACATAGAGTACATCGTACTTAGAAGTATCGATCTGTACAAACTTGTCCTTCTTGAACTTATTGTGTGCAAGATCTACACGCTTGAGTTGACCCATAAAACCAAGTTGACGGAAGTATGAGTATGAATCTCTAGGTGCTACAAGACGGAAACCTACGATAGTTACCTCAGGGAATCTGTCCTTGAGGTTCTCAAGGAATGTCTGAAGTTGGTATGAAGGATTGTCTTCCTTTTGATAGATCTTACCGATCTTACGGTCACGAAGTTGGCACCTACGACCGTATGTGTTCTCGAACAATCTGCCTGAGAAGAGGTTAGCACGCTCACAGAAGAATGAGCAGGGTCCTGCCTCTCCATCAGATAGAACTGAGAGAGATACTTTCTGAGCACCAGTCTCTTTTTTGAACTGAGGGATGACTGAGTGCATTGCTGCAATAGACTCTAGGAGTGGTGTGCCACTAAGACCTAGACCTGGGCAGTGGTTGAAACGATAGTAACGTCCATACCAGTTACCTCTGTCGCTGCAGTTAGATGCAACGTTTCTCCAGAATGTCAAGCAAGTACGCTCGAAGTCTGCTTTTTTCTTTGCTTCAGAAGAAAGCATTTCTACAAGACAGAATCCGTTAGAGAATGAGATGTCTCCATAGGCAGGAGTGAAACGCTCATCTTGTGGTCTATCAGGATAGAATGCATTCCAAGCATAGTTGAAAGCATAGCAACGGAATGGGATGTTGATCTTTCTGCAGAAGTGTGCAAGTTGTAGGACTTGCTTTGCAGTATCGAACAGGCAGTTAGACATAGAACCTGACCAGTCGAGAAGGAAGATCATACCGTGGTTCTTACCGTCAGGTACAACAGTCACACGCTTGAAGATGTCATCGTTGTACTTGTACTGGTGCAACACAGTCGTGTTAAGAACACCAGTCTTAGATGTAAGTTGACGTGCATAGGAGTCTGCTGCTTTACGGCACTCAAACTCTTTAACAAGGAAGTTGATTTCCTTTTGAGATTTTTTGATGAACTCGTTGTAGTCAGTCTTGGACTTGGCAAGATCTGCAACTTCGTACTCATCGATTGCTGCATTCCAGTGCTCTTCAGACAACTCAACTAGTTTCTCCCAAGATACGATCATATTTTTTGTGTCAATCTTAGGAATCTGGATGTACTCAGAGTCGTATGTGTTCTCTACAAGATCCTTGACTGCCTCTTGGAATGCTTTGTCAGTCATTGCCTCAAGAGGATTCTTTGAATCTGAACCTTCATTACCACTCTGCTCCTCGATTGTAGGTTGCTGAGAGTTTGTCTCATCTACAGGTGCATCAAGGTCAGCGTCAGGATTGATGTCTTCTTGAAACTTGTCGCCTTCGCCTGCTGTGTTCTCTGACTTGTCTTCAGACTCAACAGTGTCACCTGATGGAGCACCTTGGTCTGCACCTTTAGGTGCTGCAGGAACCTCAACCTCTTGCATTTGCTCCTGCTTTTCTTTCATATACTTGAAAACTTTGAGAGCAACATCGCAAGACTCTTGGAATGTTTCTGCATCGCCAGTCTCTTTTACAAATACTTTCTCTTCAGCAGTGAAAGGAATATCTCTGTAGTTACCGATCTTGAAGAAAAGATTGATGCGGTCGATTAGGTTGCACTTCTCAGGATTCTCTGCTTGGAAGAAGTCATCGTCGTTGAGTTCTTTGTAACCTCTGTAGAATGTTTTAGGAAGACCTGCATACTTACGCTTCATCAACTTCTCGATACGTGCATCTTCAGTAACGTTTACATAGGACTGAGGGCACTTGAACTGATCTGTTGTCCACTCTGAAGGTGTAAACAAAGCGTGACCTACCTCGTGTGCAACTAGAAGATCGTAAACTTCTTCGCTTGCTTTGTCCCAGATAGGAAGAGTAAGAACACGACGCTTGACATCGAATGATGCAGTCTGACAATTCTTGTGCTCAATGATAAGGTCTTCAGTTGCGAGCAACTTAGCGAGTGTACCTTTGACTCCTTTGTTTACTGTCATTTGTTTCCGTGTGTCGTATGTACATATTATAAAACCCCTCCACCGAGATGGAAGGGTTAGTGTGCCACTTTGTCAACTGTCTACTTTGCATTGAATGCAATCGAGACTCGTAGTTTATCTGATCTGTTTTCCGATGTCTTATGTTCTAACCACGATGGAAACAATACTAATGTTCTTGGTGTGGATGGGAAGAACCTACCTTCCTCAGTATTCCACATTGCCATCTTGGAGAACGGATTGGGATTCATAAACACTATACCACCTTGCTCGGGTGTAGTGTTGTGATAATATATACCAGACAGAACTGCATTTGCGTGAGTATGTACCTCTTGCTTCGCACCCTTCGGTAATCTATTTATCCAAGACTGGAAAATTTTCGCGTCTGGAAGAACTTGCTCCATACTGTTGCGTATGAACTCACTGAGGGCAGGTAGTTCATATCGTCGGAAGAGTTGAAGACTGTACATACCCTGATGTGATCCTTCGACAATACTTGGTTTTGCCCCTGGCGATAGGTGGGATAGTATCTCAGGATCGTCAGGTATGTTTTCAATCTCTTTGTCAATCGCTGAGTTATGGTGGGAAAAAACATAGAGTGTAGTAGGGAATAGTTCTACTTTAACATTTGTCAGAGGATTCAAGAAGTCTTGGGTAAACTGGGAAATCTTATCTCTCGGATCTTCTGTGGAATTTTCAGAGTGAAACTGATAGACCATCGTTCTTGATTCTCATAATTTTGTCGGACTTCGTGGTCCTGATAACCTGGCCAGAAATACAAGTCTCGTTCTCTAGGAATCTGACAGTGTGTATAGTTCCAGTATGGTTGAATTCTATTTAGCGTATCGACAGCGTTGCTAGGATGATAGAAGAAAATATCCCCAGTATCCCCTGGTGGGACCTTGAGATAGTAGGTGCCTGCCATATCTGCGTCTGCGTGGTTGTGACGCATTTGAAACCCGCCGTGCGGATTAACGTTGACCCACATCTGGTGTATTTTGAGTTCGTGGTCAAAAGGTTCAATATTCGATAGAACCCAATCTGCAAACTCTGGATATACCAGATGATAGTTAGGGTTAGTATGAACAGTCGAGTACCCAGTTCCATAGAAAATGTTGAAGTCTTGAATAATCTTGTCACGTGATTCAAGTAGATCTACTTTCAAATCAGCGTGCTTTGGATACCCATCTGGATTGGTAAAAAATGGATGACTAAACATTACTCATACGTGAAGGATTTACTGAACCCGTTGATCTTTTCGAAACGGATTTGTTTCTCAAACTTGTCTGCAAGAACCTCACCTTTGTGTGAGATAACAAAGAAGTTTGTTTCGCTACCTAAACTCTTAAGAATTTTTAAGAGTTCATCAGTTGCTTGATTATCTAGTGATGAATCAAACACCTCATCTAGGATGAGCAGATTAGTAGCAACAGAGTTTTTTAGTTTCGCAACGTGTCTCCAAGTAAATAATAATGACAGATCAATTTTCTGCTTCTCTCCCTCACTGAATGAGGCATAGGAGAACTTGTCGCGATGGCGAGATTTTATCACCTCAGAGAATTCTTCGTCAAGGGTAAAATTGACAAAGGTGTCCATCTCTCCCAGATACTTATTGATTCTCTGGTTGATGATAGGAATATACTTTGAGATAATCTTTGCCTTGATACCACCATCCTTGAGGAGAGTTCCTACTAGTTTATAATCCAAAGTTTCTTTTGTAACTTTTGAACAAGACTCTTCTCGCTCATCATAAGTTTCTTGGAATATTTTGAGTTGTTCTTTCTCCTTAGTAATGTCAGGCAGTGTGCTTAGTTTCTGTACGTGAGATAGGATCTCACTGTTCTCTTTCATCAGATTCTTTTCTTCATTATATAAACGACGGATCTCAAACTGATCCTCAGACAACTTGTCTGTCTCAGTCTTTATGTTACTACTAATCTCTAGGGTATCTTGAATCTGTGTTTCAAGTTCTGTAATTGCACTACGCAAATCATCGTGCTTTTTAGTATAGATAGAAACCTTCATATTTCTAAATGATTCTTCAATGTCCTGAGAACAAGTAGGACAGGTTGAGTTGGTCTCAAAGAATGCTTTGTCCTTGACAAACTTCTTACTCTTGTCTTCTAGTTTGCCCTTGATCTTATTCTGTTGCATCATAAGGTTCTCGTGCTTCATCAACTCTTCTTGCATAGACTTGAGTCCGATGACACGCTGTTCGATGATAGCAATCTCTTCTTTGATTACCAACATCCTATCTTCGTTGTCCTTAAATTTTTGTTGCTGTCTATTGATACGTTCATCATTTACTGCAGACAGTTTATCAACAGTTCTCTTCTGAGAAGTAATTGCTTGTTCTGCAAGTTGTAACTGATGCTCACATTCTTTTAGTTGTTCTCTATTATCTTTTACTCTCTCCTTCAGCAGCATATTCATCTGCGAGAAGATTTGGATGTCCAACAGATCTTCGATAACCTCTCTTCTATGCGGTGCAGACAACTGCATAAAAGGAACAAAAGTTGAACTACCAAGAATAACAACCTGAGTGAAAGACTTGAAGTTAAGTTTAAGTATGCTCTGCTCCAAGTATTTTTGATAGTCTCTATTCGCTGCGTCCTGATCGACGAGGGAACCATTCCTCCAGATTTCGAAGACATTGGGTTTCATTCCTCGTACAACTTTGTACGATACAGATCCAATACTAAAATCTATTTCTACAATCGTATCTCTTTCATTAATAGTATTAACAAGTTGTGACTTGGAAACCTTACGGAAAGGTCTATTGAAGAGTCCAAAGCACAAAGCATCCAACATCGTGGACTTACCTGCACCGTTATTACCCACAACAAGAGTTGAGGATGTGTCGATGAGATCTAGTTCAGTGAAGTTTTGTCCTGTTGATAAGAAATTTCTCCATCGAAGTTTCTCAAATACAATCATAATTAATCGGTTGGAGGAACCACCACTTGATCAGGTTTAACAATAACGTAGTCATATCGATGTGCTAGACAGTTCTGTACTACGAGGTCGAACTCAACCTCAAGCACGTCTAGTTTACGATCATAATCGTTTGCCTCTAGCATTAAATTATAGCGTATCGCATCATCTTTGTCAACGAAAATTTGCACTGCCTTAGGACCCTTGGGATCGTTTTTCCCATTAGGAGTTACGGCATAGACACCACCAGTTTTTCCGTCTGTAAGAATGAACATTAAAGATTTAGTGATTCGACATAGAGTGATTTCAGAATGTTAACGACGTTTTTCTTATCAACAGTTTCCTCAAGATCCATAACGTAAGTTTCAAGGATACTCATAGTATCTTCCATCTTAACATCTTCTTTGACCTCGGGTGCATCCAGTGTCAGATCCTCAATGATCTTTAGATCTGCTACGTCTGCCTGTTGAATTGCTTTGATCATTCGATCAAACCATTTTTGATTTGATCTGTTCTGTACTATTAGTTTAACAAATGATCCTTTCAGTTGTGAGAGATCAGGAATGTCATCGTAATCATTCCTAGAATCGTCGTAGTAAAGTTTGCAAAAAATATCGTATTTGTTTTGTATAAATGTTAACTTCAACGTATCAGTATTTAGGACGTGGAATCCACGTCTCTGACCGTAATCATTCCAGTAGAGTTGGTACGGGTTTCCTAGGTATTGGATATTACCTCTCCTAGATTTCATATGATAGTGACCTGTACAAACTAGAGGGAACCTCTCATACCTTGCAGGATCTTCTCCGTGCTCCATCACGTGACCTGGGATTGCTTCGAATCCATTTAGTTCTAGATGTCCGAGAAGAACATCAGCATCAGACTTATCAACTGCGTCGCCAAATTTTTCTTTATCATCAGGACAAATCCACGGCAAGAACATAAACTTCTTACCACCGTATTCTATTTCTGTGGGTTCATCTATGACAGTAATATTATCGTACTCACCCAGTAGATGATTGGGTGCATTAACACGTAAAGTATTCTTATAGTATATGTCGTGGTTACCGATAAGGGTAGTTACTTTGACACCCATTTCTCTCAGGGGATCAAACCACATATCACGTGCTGCTTCAAGAGAAGCAAAGTTGATTGACTTACGCTTGTCAAAGGTATCACCCAGACAAAAGATCGTGTCAATCTTATTCCTCTTAATATACGGAATCACAGTGTTCGTATAGAACTGCCTGTATTTTTCTAGGAATACAGGATGATCATTACGGACACCAAAATGTTGATCTGTAATTAGTAGGACTTTCATTCTGGTTTTTTATAATCGGGGTGGTGTGTACTATTGATTGATGGTGTCCAAGGTTTCTTGGATCTATTGTTGATGACAATGAACTTGTCAGCAGCAAACGTACCTGCAACACTGACTTCAATCTCATCACCGTCTTTCCAGTTTACTGTACCATCCTTTTTGGTATGCTGTAGAGCAATCTGGATCTCATCGATTAGTTTTTGTGTAAGTCTCATTACCAAGTTTTAGCGTGTGTGTTAATGTCACCCTCAATGTGGTTGTGTTCAATCTCCTCAATGTGAAGGTGTTCAAGAGAGGAAGCAATTCTCTCAAGTGCATCTGCGATGCGTTGCAATGTTGAATCGTTCATTTGATCTTGGGTGTATCGAAGAGCATCTCGTCGATGTATCTCTTGGCAAATTCTGGATTGAACCATTGACTCAGAACAGCGAGAGTCTTCTTGTTTTGTTTCTGGGATTTACAGTACCAGATCTGGTCATCCAATCTTAACATATTATTCACCCACTTGTCATCCCTTTGTGCTGATTTGGCATAGTCTGTATATACCATCAGTATATTATTGACAAGGTTAACGAAGTCTAATTTTTCTTTCTCTGTCTTTAACCTTACAAACTTACAGTATTGAGAGAAGATCTCACCCCATAGTGGTAGTGGTCTATTCGTAGAGAAATGATACGAGTTTGCTAAGGGTGCTATACTAGCATATATGTTACCGCATTTATGTACAGGAGATACATCTACAATAGCAGCAGTAACTGTTGTCTTGGTTGCGATGATGTCAGCACCGAAGATAGGTATTGGGTATTCAAAGTCTGGAAAAAATACACAGTGCAATACATCTAGTGCACTTGTTTTTGCTATCTCAAGATGTAACTTACGAAGACCTTCACACTTATAGATCTCGTTTTTAATTACAAGATCACCGTTGAAGATATAATCTTGTGGTGTTTCAACTCGTACAGCATCCAACTCCAGAACCGCACATCGAATTACGGTTGCAAGTTGTTCTACTATCATTAGTAACGATTGTTCATTTCAATACGGGACTTAATACTATTCAGTGTAGCGGTATCTCCATCACCATCACTATGGAATACTTGATCGAAACCAGACTTCTCAATGATCTTATCCTTAATATCCATCTGTCTTTTCTCTTTAGCAATTCTTCTTAGGAAAGCATAGTAAACGATCTGAGTAAAATATGCAAAAGGGTTCTTACTCTTAGCAGGATCAAAGTTGTCAATGTACTGTACACAGTTCTCAATACCATCTGAGATCATATCTTCCTTGTACATATAGTTGATGAAGTTAGGTCTATATGAAAGGTGTGTAGCGATCTTTAGGAAACACTCTCCAATGTATTCATTGATCCTAGGTTTTGGTTTATTGCGAACTTTACTAATCTCCACACGGTCGCGGTAATCCACGATAGCAGCAAGGAACTTCTGGTTATCTACATAGTGCTGATTTTTGGTTCGCCTTGGTGCCATTAACGCCATACGGTATGGTTAATTCATAATGAAATCATAACATAGAACAGGGTTCTCGTCAATATCTATTGATACCCTTGACATTGGTCTCTAAAACAATTATGATCAACACTGTCAGGGTTGCAAAGGATATACTTAGCTATTACCGTTAAAGAGTTGTTCAAGTTTCTTTCTTGCTTCTTCAACTTTCCCGATCAGACCCATTTCCTGAGTCAGTTCAATACTCGAATCGGGGAGGTCGTCGGGATTTTTCTTGAGTTCCTGCTTACAAAAAAACTTATACATCAGAACCGCGTCGTGCGACATCGGCGCGATTGTTATGATTCTTTCTTCAGGAATGATAAAGAAATCTTCATCAGAAAAGATCATCCATTTCTTGAGACCTACAGCGACCGCCCGCTTTTCATCAATAACTTTTTCACTAGAGTGAACCTTAGCGGGGTCTTGAATGAATGCACAATAGAAACCTTTGTGCTCCTCTACTACAACAATTCGCCCAAGTAGTTCCTCTCCAGATGTAAGTTTCATACATCCAAAGAATTCTTCATCAGGTTTTATGTAATTTAGAGACATACTATTCTCCTAGTTTGATCTTTGTGATTGAATAGTCGAACTTCTCATCCTTGTAAGTACGAATACGTTCAACTAAATGGTTCAAAGTTGCATTGTGAAAATGACCATTGCTTATATCATCAGCAAAATCATATAGAGTTGCTTGACCTTTAGAGTCGTGCTTCCGTAATGCTCTACCAATAGACTGAAGATTGCGAATCCTAGACTTTGATGGAGATGCGAATATCACATTATGTAGGTTTTTTATATTGATACCAGTGGAGAAAGTACCGTACGATGCAAGGATGATTGCTTTGTCGGTGTTCTCACAAATCTGGCGTGCTTCTTCTCGTTCCTCTGTAGGAACTTTTCCGTGTATAAAGAAGATATGTTTGTCTCCTCCTTTACTATTTATCATTTCGTAAAGAGGTTCTCCGTGTTTCTCCACGTAGTTGAATAGTACCAGTGTGTTTCCAGGTAAGTCTCGCGCAAGACCAGTGATGATCTTGTTGCGTTTTTCATTGGATATGATATAGTTAATCTCTTCCTGATAATCCTCGAAGCGAGTATATCTATGCTTACACAACAGAATGTTTATCTTCAGTTCTGTCAAGTGTCCTTTCTTCTGCAGATCCTTTGTGCGTATAGCACTATTCACCTTACCAAATACACCTTCCAGTTGCAGTTGATGACACTGCATACCATCAAGGGTGCCAGTCAATCCAATCCTGTACTTGGCATTGTGGCATTTATTGAGAATACCTGTTAGAGACTTTGCTTTGTAGAGGTGCGCTTCGTCGCCGATAACAACATCAAACCTATTAAAGTAATTTTTAGATTCCTTGTAGATAGATTGCCACGTAGAAATGACAACAGGACTCTCGATATAACGGTCTCTTCCTGCGTAGATTTTGTGGATGGTATTGCGAGCGTAGAATCCATACTGTTCAATGTCCTTATAAAGTTGTTCAACCAGTGAGGTTGTGGGTACGAGTATTAATATTTCTCTCTTAAACTGTAGGTGCCATCTAATTAGGCAATAGATTATGAAGGATTTTCCTGATCCTGTGGGGGACAATAGTAGTCTACGGTTGTGCCGAAGTGCTGCGTAAACTGATTGTAGTTGGTAATCTCTTGCCTTGAAAGGAGCACCCAGAGATCGCACAAAACCATTAACTGCCTCGGGTGTGATAAGCGTGTCTTGTTCACCTGGTGTGCCACAGAATTTGTTCTCCTCTATTGTATAGGAATAATTTTTCTTTTGTAACCATTCTTCAAGATAATGAAACAATCCTAAAGGTAACTCTCCAGTCCCAGGTGAGTATAGACGGATCTTACCGTCCCAATACTTATATCTCTTCTGGGTTTTGAGGAACTTTGCTTCAGGCACCTCGAACGTAAAGTAGTCTGATAACTCCTTGTGTACGCTGAGTTCCGCCTTGATTTTCAAGAACGCTTCATTCTTTTTTTCAATGGTTACCATTAGATAGGGAATTCATACCTCTTTGCGTCAATCGCATTCTTCACTTGGAATCCGCGATTGTTAATCATCTTAAGGATGTTCTCAATATAATTTATACACGTTTCAAAATACGTGACTCTGAGAGATTGTTTCTGTACCTCCTCATCAGAATCTAGGAAGGTAGATAGATCTCCCTTCAATATCTTGAGGTCATACACCTGACCTTTCTCATCAGTTTTCTTTCCGCTGTACCATAACCACCGCTCGCGATAGATCCTCTTGAGTTTTAGTTTCTCATCCTCAAGGATTAGTTTATATTTGTTGTAGTAGATGTGATACTTTTGGTGGAGACTGGGGATATTTATTGATTCATTTCCCAAATCTGCCTCATTAAAAATAGAGTCCTTGGACCAGGACTCCTGCAACTCTTCAAGTAGCGCCATAATTTACTTTAAGTTTTTCTGTCTATCACCAGATACAGATTGTATCTCATATGATAGGTAATCAAATGATACGATTGCTTGGAAATACTCTTGGTCACTAAGCGTTCCATCGAACTCTAGTGTGCTAAGTTCCACTGGTTTCAAATTTTTGAAGACTACATTATACAAGGGTTGGAAGTTAGAGTTCAATACAACGAGTGTACCGTCTGCGAAAATCAAATCCTGTCCTAGAGACTTGGCGGTGTTAGTCTGATTTGCTTCGATGAACTGTTGACGCTCCTCGAATCTTTCAGGCACACCAAGACCACGCATCCAGTTATGCATAATCAAATAGTTCTCCATATTCTCGTCTACAAGAAACTGGAGATTGAAACGACCATAGTCGATAACACCTTCTAGATAGGTGTCTCTGTATGGAGTTGGTTGTTCAAGCAAACTTAACGAGAGGTTCGGAATGTTTGCCATCTGTGCAAAGTATGCTACCTTAGGATATTTTGCTAAGGTAAAGCGAAACCCACCTGGAGAAAGGAAATTCCTGTTGCTAATTTGCGTTTCGAAAGACATTATCTATTTTAGTGGGGTTCGCCTGTCTCTATTTAGTCACTGCCAGAACTCATCTAAAACGTCAAACACTTTGTTTAGATAATCGTTGGCACCTCTACATTCCCACTCTCCTTTCTCCCCGATTTCACATTTGTAATCGAGTTCCCTTTTCAGTTTCAACAACCTATCGGTCATTGCAACTTTGTTTAATCTGCCGTTCATTCTACTTTACCAATATGATCGATGCTGTTCGGGTGTTCGTGAATGTATGGTACATCTTCTACTGCAATATCTCTTGCTTCGAAAGAATCTTTTGCTGTCACACCAATTTCTTGATGGTTATGAGAATGGTCCATATACCCGACAATGTAATGGGTCATTGGCAAATCTCCAAATTGTAACTACCAATATTTATTAAAACTGCATAAAAAAAGAGACCCTTGCGGGTCTCTGTGTGTTGAAGTGAATATACTTCTTACATAAGGTTGTCAACAAGAACACGTCTGTAGTAACGGTTAGCGTTAGCAGTAAGAGCACCACTACCCTGATTTGTACCTTCAGCAAATGGATTGCAAACAAGACCGTATCTTGTCTTGAATCCGATTTTTGGTTGGAAGGTGTCCTGACCAACGGCGCGAACCATTTGGAGAGGAACATAAGGACAGTAGAACAGACCTGCATCATATGCAGAACTACCTTTGTAACCTGCCACGTAGAAGTGTCTGTCACTTACGTTTGCAGAATATGGGTCAACATAAACCTTGATTCTACCGTTCAACGTACCTGCAAGAGTTGAGGAGTTGTCGTCAGGAAGAAGGTTGCTGTTACCAGAAAGTGCAGGGGTGTAGTCAAGAACGCCTGCCATTGAAAGGGCGGATGCAACGTCTGCAGAACAGATGATGATGTTACCCTTCCCGCGACGAGTCTCGTGCCCGATTGCGTTCATATCTCTTTCGATGTTGAAGAGAAGACCTTTGAACTTCTCAACAGACCATCTGCCGTTTGAGTCAACGTCGAGGTCGAAGATACCTGCGGTTGCTGTGTTTGACTGAGCACCAGGTCTTGCGATCTTGTAAACAGTTCTAACAACTTCACGGTTGATCTCAGCAAGAACCTCAGTAGACAAGATGTTTGCCAACTCAGATTCAGCGTCAAGTCCGTGAACTGCTTTAAGATCCTGTGCTAGTTCCAAACTGTACTCTGC
>CEWJ01032872.1_pt1 | contig 38698 bp, 34 predicted proteins | sample 350291 | NCBI WGS metagenome assembly CEWJ01 (sample SAMEA2622923, study PRJEB7988) | marine metagenome | isolation source: saline water (ENVO:00002010), including | reverse complement strand
CAGGGAAGCACGCGTTCAGGGTTGACAAAGGGAGTCATACCAACGCCTCAAACACCGGCGGAGCGTAGCGACGTCCGCGTGCTTTGACTTGTTAACCCTTTATACTCATTTTTACCAGATGCTTCATAAAGGAAGATGTCATTTCAAAAATGAATTCGACCTCTTCCTCGACCACTGCGTCGTTGTGTTTTACGAATGAGTTTTGATACTTTGAATAATAATCAACCAGCGTGCGAAACATATTTGAGAACTCTTTTGAGCCACCATTTGAATTTATAAAACTACCTATTTGTGGTATTTGGTTTTCGAAAGACTTTGAATTACTAAAAATGCTCTTTAAAAGTAACTCTAAGGAAAGCCTAAGATCATCCAACAAGTTTCGCTCAAATACATTATTGTTGAATTTCGTCAAAGCTGATTCATATAGTTTAAGGCTATCAGGAAAATCGGATAGCCAATGCTTTGCTTCTTCTACTAACGTAACATTTAATGTTTCAGAGCTAACTGAGCCAAACTGATCACTATACCTGGCTATTAACTGTATTTTTAGATTGTTGACCGAATCTGGAACAGGCTGAGGAAGCGTTGGATGCTCACATAGCTCTTTAATAATTCTATATTGGTCTTCTGGCTCAAAGCACCTCAAATTCTCAAGGAGTGCTGTTCTCTTATTTGCAGCATCGAATGGATAAGAAGCGTGCGGAATATTTACATTCAGATCGAATGCATAACCAGTAAATGCCTTAACTATATTACTACCGGACAACCCATCGTTGGTATCTCCGAGTACATCTGACGCATGAGTTAAGAACATGCTTGGTATTCCTATTTCGTGCACAGAACTCTCCTTAGGGGTTAACGCCTTGCTAAGCGGCAATAAAAAAGCTGGCTAAAATTAGCGAGGAACGAGCAAAAGCCAGCTGTTTTTTGTCCGTTTGAGCAACTTGTTATGAATCAACATCTTCCAAGCTATAAATATAAGAATTTAAATGACTTAGCTCAGACTTATATTCCTTTCGTTTAGCATATTCAATTGCTGTAGATTTAGATAATGATTGAAGGCAAGACCTGCGAATGCCTTTGTATTGATGACATGATTTATCCTGAAAATTATCTGTTAAAGCTAGCGCTGTTTTTGCATCTTTCTTCTCTAAAGCCAGCATACATTCAAGTGATAACCTGACATCATTCTTAGTTTTTGGAAAGTCAGAATTAAGGACACTCATTTCTTGTTCTGCCTCAGTAAAATCCTTATTTTTAGTTAATGATTTAACAAGTTGGACTCTACCTGAAAAAAAACGAGACCCTCCGTTGTTAACAGCTTCTCTAGCTGCGTTGACAGCTAAGTCAAACCGTTGAAAGGCCATATGAAAAGCAGAAAGTCTTAAGTTATAATGCTCAGGTGTATCTAGCAATTCCAACCTGTTAATATATTCTTCAGCAGTTTTTTCATCTTTATTTTTGATGGCGATTTTAGCTGCCATATCAATAACTTGATCATTGTTTGGCTGGATAGATAAAGCTTTCATTATATATGTGTTAGCATCTTGGAGGTTATTATCCATTAAATAACAATGTGATAATTCTCTGAATAAAGCAAAACCTTTTCTTCTGTGTTTTTCAGCCTCAGAATAGGCTTTGATAGCATCTTTAATATTACCTCTTTTTCTTTCTAAAAAGCCCTGTAAAAAGTAGACGTTTCTATAATCATCGACAGGGTATAGATCGTCAATTTGCTCTTGAGCGGCAGCCCAGCGCTCATCTTGAACCAGCGCTTTTATAAGAAATGTTCTAGTTGTAGCATCCTCGGGATTATACTCAAGAGCTTCATAGCCTAACTTTATCGCTTCCTTATATTTTCGTTGGTGGTAAGCACTTTCAAGCATTTTGATATAATCGGAGTTTAGATGAATACCGCTCTCCGAAGCCTCTTTATCTCCAAGGTAGTAACCGAGTCTAAATAGCACTCTAGATAAGTCTAATTTCTTAGTATCTGGCGCATTACTTATGTAATCTTTCAAATGTGATGAAATTACCTTTAAATCACTTATGTCAGCAAATCCAAAGACACCATTAACCGAACCTTTTATTGGATCTGCAATTTTGTACAGTTGACCATCTTCAACTCGAATTAAAGAGCAATCGATCATTTCATATATTCGGTCATGTGCAATAGCATCAGATTCACCATATAAAGCTAAAAGTGCCTTTAGAGGGAGAGGTGAATACCCAGAAAGTGCTTGGAGAACTTTTTCATCTGACTTTGTTAAATCATGATCTTGAATATGGTTTATAAAGCGCTTTTGACTAAACTGAGCCAGCTTACTTTTATCGCTCATTAGCGCATCTATTCCATAGATACTGGCTTGCTTAATTGCGAAGCTAGCAGCAGGAGGGTACCCTGCTATATACTCAGTTAGTTCACGAATATCTTTTGGCTCTATTGTCAATTGAGCTCGACGAGATAAGCCCATAAGTAACTGTGACGTAGACTTGTTACTAAGCTGTTCTATTGAAATAGCCTGAATGTCTTTTATATTATCTCTACTGACTCTTCTAGTAAGAACTAAAACTAAATAAGCATCATCACTTTTCTCTATTCCATCAATGATCTCATTCACAAAACTATATATACACCCATTATTTTTTAATATACCGCCCATATCAATGAATAATGGTAGCTCTCCCGATTTGACAATATTATTAATATTGACAATTGAGCGAGAAATAGCTTCAACCTCACTTAATGACATGATTTCATCAACAATATCCTTTAACTCTTCCTGACATGAATATGGCTCTATAACATCAGCAAGTTTTGCGCAAAGAGAATTCGCACTTTCTCCAGAGTCTAGCTCTATTTCCACATACTTTTTGAGGCTGTAAAGTTCTTTTATTGAACTTTTTATTAAAGATTTTCTGCCGACCCCTGGTAATCCAAAAATAGATATTACTTTAGGGTTTTTCGAACCATCGAAAGGATTTAAGCATTCTTCTAACTCTTCTCTTTCGCTACCTCTACCTAAAAAAATAGGCCTTTGAAATTCATCTGCTTGTACATCTAAGTGATGTTTAATATCCCTAGCAATAACAGCTGGCGAGCTTTCATTTTTAATTAAAGATTTTTTTAACCAATGCGGGAGCAGATCAAGTGATACTCCTTCATCAAGAACATAAACAATAGCATTATCTATTTTTGACTTTAGTTGTGAATAGAATGCTTCTTCTATTTCAAAAGAACACCAAAATGACTGAAGTGAGTCTCTAGTTGCAAAAAATATAAATATGGATGAATTTTCAAGGTTATCTTCAATAGCGCTTTTAAAGTTATCTCCTGACGAGAAGCTTCTTTCATCAAAAACACAATTTAAACGCCCTAGTTTGTTAGCTATTTCTCTAACAAATTCCTTATCAATTGATGAGTGAGATAAAAATGCTTTCAATTTATTTACATCCTTTAAAAGTTAAAGTTAGCACAGAGCTAGCCATTGATTCATAACGCCCGGCTCAACGAGCAAATTTTGATGGCGGGTTTTGTGCGTGTTTTTGCACAAAAGGTGACAGTAAAATTTGTCCGGTGGAGCCGCTTGTTAGAGCTTTATTCGATATTACGGATTGCATAGTGCTCAGCTTTTTTATATGAATCTCTGAGGTTATTAGGGAGCAAAGATAGAACTGCTTGCTTTAAAGATGACCCCGCTATACTGAGACCTGCAGCATCGCTTAAACCCCAAGCAGGGTTTGAGCAGCTATTACTTTTAGCGAAGCGGAAAACCCCTTCAAAAAAAGCTCGGACAGAGGTAAACGCGAGGTCTTTACTCATTGCTTCCAAGTTGCATACTATTGCAGAACCGAAATCTAATTTGGCTTCGCCAGAACCATCCTTAGTTGCCGATAGTAATATCAGCTCTGTTTCTCCGCTGTACTGCCACTTTGTCAGGCTTTCAATTTCATCAATTACTTGTGAAAAAGCCGCATCACTAAAAAGCCAATCGGTACCATCAATCGAAGTTGCTTTACGAATATCTGATTGGTAGTTTTCAGGCCAATATGCGCCATACCCAACACAAAAGAAATCTACAGCCTCTCCTGACCTGTAATGGAACTGATTTAGATGATCTACAATTTCGGATTTTGCTAATGGAGTATTTGGGTGAGCAAACAAAATACCAATGAGCTTTGAGTTTCTAGACTCTTCAACCCGAACAGTTTTATATCGAGTTGGGGAGTTCATATTTAACGACGTCATGTGATGCATGACTAGCTCTGGCTCTTTCTTTGTAAAAACCACTTTCCTCGGAAGAACCGAGCCAACTTTACTCACTATTTTATCTAGTGAAAATGCTTCATACATCCTGAATTCCTTTTTAGGCTCTAACGCCTTGGTAAGCCGCAGCCAGAGCGCAGCGGCGGGAACAAAACGCACAAGCGTTTTGCTGTCGACTTGACCAACTTGTTAAGCATTTGCGTAATCTCTCGTGTACTGTTCGAATTTGCTTACCGCTGAAAGATGCAACACAACGGTATTAACTAAATCTACGTTGCTGTGAAAAGCGCAGTGCTTAGAATACGAAAACACCTCCGAAAGTGGCTCATCTTCATGCCAAGTGGTACTTACAAATTCATCATCAGGGATATCACCGTAGTTGAATAGTTCTAGGTTAGCTAAATCAACAGATGTATCCCAAGAAGAACATTTTTTACCCCATGCCATCATGTACAAACATCCGCTTTGTACTAACCATTTGCTAATGTCTTTCTGCTTGCTTTCAGTAACATTCTCTTCAATCACCACCACACATCGAAATGGTTTTAATCTCGACAGGTCCGGTAAATCTGAATTATTGGTAATGTGCACGTATTCCATGACTGATGCTTAACGCCCCAATATGCCGACGAAATGAGCGCAGCGAGTTGAGGTCGGAATAATTGGTTTGTTAAGTGCCATCCACCCGATCATATTAAATTGTTGGAACTGATTGCATTTTCTGAAAACGTAAAGCACTGAGAGCCCACTTATTACCATTGCTAGCATGTTGTTTAATGCTTTCAGGTGATGAAATTATAAAGCCAGACAATCTTTTCTTGCCAACTTTTGATTTAAAACGCTTTATGCAAATATTGACGAAACTGTCCATACGTGCGGCTATATCTTCTGTAAACCTAAATTCGACATTCTCATCATGACGAATTTGTTCTCGATACTGAAGGCTTTGTGGTAAAGGTTGTTTCCGCTCCCAAGCAACCATTGGCATTGGTACTCGCTTTATTCTGGAACGTTCTGGCAGATAAGAAACATTTGGGTCTAGCAATAAATCACTTGTTTCAACCCAATAGTGACTTGGCTCACCTTGTTTGGCGCCAGCAAATCCTTCTACGGAAGCCTGACTTCCGTCTACTGATACTGTAAATGCGACTGCATCACCACCGACAATAATTGACGGTATACCTTCGTTCTTTAAAACTGAATGTATTGCACAAGCGGTATATAGGCATCGCGAATCAAAATCTAATGGAAAATCCTTCCTTAAGCACCAGTCAATTGTAGCGTACAAGTCTTCAACTTTTACTCGGCCGATTCTCATTTTTGAACTCCTTCCATGCTCACATTCCCAGTCAGGCTGATAAAGGCACTTAACAACTTAGTGTGCGGAAAAATTCCTTTATGCAAAACGGCATATTTCCGTATATCACACAACAATGATGTTAACTTTTGCACGAAAAAGCAGAAGGTTCAATATCCTATAAATGAATGCTCGCGAACACTTTCTTAAATACGGAATTTTTCTTTTTTATTTTAAAGCGTAACGAATGTAACTTAATGCCCGCGCTTCCCGCCTCGCAACGGTTAAAACGTTCCTTACCCATTAATAACAGCTAAGCGCCTCTACCGTCTGGAGAAATGCGCCCCTTTTCCTTTTCGCCTCCCCGAAGTTCTACGACTTTTTCTTCTATCCACTTGACGGGAGAAAAATTAAGCTTACACTTGTGCGCTGAATGAGCGTACACTTGTACGCTTAAACTAATTTACCTTTTTATTATTAAAAAGTTTGTTTCGAAACATTTATAGGTGTGATGTCTACGTTGAAACTATTACTCGATAATTTGGCGCATCGCTTTCTCCATCACGGTTCATGGAGGGGATACTGGGAAGTGCTTATGCAGCAATTTAGGCCTGCGTGGCGAGATGGCTATTTCAGGGCACAAATTGAAGCGGTCAGAAACCTAAGATCTGACATGCTGGAAGTTATTCTAAAACCCGAGAAAGCGTGGCCTAGTCATATTGCAGGGCAACATGTTGCGCTAACCATTGAAGTGAATGGTAGGCTAACTACCCGTGTATTTACCGTCGCTTGCGGTGCAAGCTTTCACCGCAAAACGAAAAAAATTCGGCTTATCACCAAGGTGAGTAACGAAGGCGCACTTACCCCCTATCTTTCCTCAGCTAAGCCTACTACATGGGTGAATATTTCAGCCCCTAAGGGCAACTTCACATTGCCTAATACCGATAAACCCGTACTTATGGTTGCCGGTGGCTCTGGCATAACGCCGTTTATCGCCATGCTTGAAGACGCCATTGAAAATAAACAATTAAGCAGCGCGCCTGTCCACCTGCTTTATTTTGCCAAACCTAACGAACACGTATTGCTCGGCCAATTATCAGCGCTTCAAAAACGGGACAATCGCTTTACCTATGCATTGCTCAATCGGCAACAAGATGGTCAGGTTGAGGCTCATCTTTCGCACTTTGCTCATGCTCACTGGTTGGTGTGCGGCCCTCATACCATGTACGAACAGGCACAGAAAGTCGCGAAACTGGTAGAGGCCCCCTTACTCAGCGAACATTTTGCTGCCCTGCCCACTGTGACCACAGGCAGTCTGAGCGAAAAAGAAACCTTTTCTTTAGTTCACAACGGACAACCCTTAGCGGTAAACAACCAAGAAACCCTGCTTTCGCAACTTCAACAAGCCAAACAGCCTGTAACGTATGGCTGCGGTATGGGCATTTGTCATCAGTGCCAGTGTGTGAAAAAGCGTGGTGTAGTGCGCGATACCCGCACTGGCGAGCTTTCCGATAGCGCCGAGCAACTCATTCAGCTGTGTGTATCGCAGGCCGTAACCGATTTGGAGATTCAACTATGAACACTCGCGTCTCAATAAACACGGAGACATTGCAAGAAGCGTCTAGTCAAAGTGACGCGCAATTACATCAAGCAACCATCCCTTCGCCTAGCGTAAGTAAACCCGACTACAACAAGCTAGAAGCTCAGCTTGATGCAATTAAGTCGGAAGTGAAGGGCAAAATTGGCGCTGAAGATGCTGCCTATATTCGACGTATTATTCTCATTCAGCGTATTTGTGAATGGAGTGGCCGTATATTAATAATGCTGGGGTTCATACAGCCGCTACTGTGGGTCGTTGGCGTACTCAGTTTAGCCACAGCAAAAATACTGGATAACATGGAAATTGGCCACAACGTGATGCACGGTCAATACGACTGGATGAACGACAAACATATCAACTCAAAGGGCTACGAGTGGGATATAGCCTGTGATGGGGCAAGCTGGAATCGGGTGCACAACTACGAGCATCACACCTACACCAATATTATTGGTAAAGATAGAGACTTTGGCTACGGCTTGCTTCGCTTGTCCAACGATTTTAGATGGCGAGTAAAAAACGTATGGCAGTTCGCCACCTATATTGTGCTAAGTGTATTGTTTCAGTGGGGGGTGTCGTATCACGAAATGGCCGCAGAGCGCGTGTTCTTTGGTAAGAAAAAAGATAATCGTAAAAACCAAGTTACGCACAGCGAACTCAAAAAACGCTTTTTCAGTAAAGGTGCGCGTCAGTTGGTAAAAGATTATGTACTCTTCCCTTTGCTGGCTGGCCCACTGTTTTTGTGGGTGTTGTCGGGCAATCTTATTGCCAATTTGCTGCGCAATCTATGGACTTCAACCATCATCTTTTGTGGTCACTTTACCGGCGATGTAGAAACCTTTAAAGAAGAGGACTGCAAAAACGAAACTCGTGGTCAGTGGTACTATCGTCAAGCGCTAGGCTCCTCAAATATTCAGGGGGGTAATTTATTTCACGTTCTGACCGGGCATTTAAGCTTTCAGATAGAACACCATTTATTTCCCGATATTCCCGCCAAACGATATAGGGAAATGGCCCCTAAAGTACAAGCCGTATTTAAAGAGCACGGCATGCACTACAACACGGGCGGTTTTTGGAAGCAGTATGCAAGCGTATTAAAACGCATTATTCGCTACTCTTTTCCTTAAAGGCCTGAAACCCTAACCAGCCAGCCATAGCGCTTGCGCTGGTTAGGCAGGTTCCCCACGCCCAATCAATAGTCATAATAAACAAGGTAAAGCCTTCAATAATGCTGTACGCCGTTAGGTTATAAGCGCCATAACTTGCTAAACCTAAAAGTGCCCCATCTATACCTGCGTAAAGTAGTGATTTGTCTCGGTTAGCTACAACCGCCAACACGAACACCACGCCCCCGTACATTAAGTAAAAGACAAGCCAAGGCCAGGTAATAAATTGGCTTCTAAGCAAAGGGGCCATTTCGCTCTGATACCAACTGTCGGCAATAACGCCAAGCCACAAGAAATCGAGTACGGCAAAGCACACAAAGATGGCGATTAAAGCCCCCAAGATGCTTTGTATATAACGTACAATATTTTTAATCATGCTATTTGCCTCAAACGTGAATACTCCCTTGATCTATACGGTGAGATACCGATTTAGCGCTGTAGATAGGCGGCCAGAAATAGGTGCGCATCTTCACCCTGTGAAAAATTGAAGAAGATGCGCAGGTTAAAGCGATATACTATTCGTTGTGATCTTCGCTTTCTAACACCTCAAGCGTCACCCATACCATCCTGTGATCTGAACTGGCGTTTCTATCTTTCACCAGCCGGTAAAGTGGGCTATCACTTGGTGGCCAAAATACGCCTGCGTCTTGCACATTAAACCCATAAGTGGATGGCAATACATAATCAGCCCTTGCCCCCCAATAAGCTGTAAATCGACGGCTATAATCTTGTTCAGATAATGCAGCGCCGCCTTCACTGGTGGGGATTAGTCTATTATTCACATAGGGGCTTTCTGTTAGCTGTTCTATCACATCGGGTCGGTGTTTATCGCCAATATCAGCGGCGTTAAAGTCTCCCACCAGTACAAAGCGCGTGTTCTTTGGCAGCGACGCCTTGTGCCCAGCGTCATCGTAGATGTAGCTGCCCTTACCCGGCGTTAAGTAATCTGCCATTAAACGAATTTCGTCGTGATTTCTCTTGCCGTTTCTATCTTCTTCCCCATCAAAGTTGGGCGGCGTGGGATGCATTGCAAGCACATGAACCAAGCTGCCATTCACCTTCACAGGTACATCCCAATGAGACTTTGAACTTAACCTCAACGACGTCCACTCTTCCTCGCTGTACCAAGGTTCGCCATTTTCCATACTGCCATCTTCAGCAGGTAAAACGGGAATTTGCGCATTGGGCATATGGTGCCATTTGAACATCTGGAAGGTTCGAATTTGCTCGTATTCAATAGGGTATTTAGAAAGAATTGCCATCCCGTATTGGCCTGGGTAAAGCCCATATCCGTATGCATCACCACCGAACTTCTCTGCCTTACCGTTGTTGTCTAAATCAAACTCAGTGGGCACACCAGTATTAACAGCGGCCACATAGGTGTATGGATAATCTACAGCCCCTTGGCCTGCCTGCGGCACATTGAGAAAATGCTTAACAAAAGCATCTATGCCTTTAGATTTGTCGGCAATATAGTCAAACTCGTTGAGCAACAGGATATCGGGGTTGACCCGTTGAATTATCTCCGCAATATTACGCACCTGCAGGTTATCTTTCGATGACAACACCTGCGCTAACACTTTATCACTCGGTGCCATGCCCAGCGACGTGTAGTTTGTAGACTCCATACTTACATTGAAGGTAGCCACTTTGAGTGTTTGGGCTAGGGTGGTAAAAGAGGCAACGAACGACGCTAAACTCAAGCCAATAATTAGGGTTTTCATGTCACTGTTCTGCAAAGCTAAAAATTAAAAATCCACCATAGCAAGTATTTGATGGGTTTGCCTGCTACAGGTCGCAAGGTTTGCGTAAATAGTCCCGAAAATCGCCGTGATAAGCAGCTTGCTTTTTTTGTAATTTTTGAAAAAAGACGCAGGAATACTGATATTCTATAACCTCGTTTTTCTCGTTGGATTCATTGTCATGGTGTCGTGGACTTCACAAGCAATAAGTAAAATAAACGCCGATTATCAACGCTCAGCAGATACGCATTTAATTAAACTAGACAGAGTGAAAATACCTGGCGTCGATCTTTACCTCAAAGATGAGAGCACCCACCCTACAGGTAGCTTAAAACATAGGCTGGCACGCTCGTTATTTTTGTATGCACTGTGCAATGGCAAAATCAAACAAGATACCATCATTGTAGAGGCTTCGTCGGGCAGTACCGCAGTTTCAGAGGCCTACTTCGCGCGTATGATTGGCGTTCCTTTCATTGCTGTTATGCCGCGCTCAACGGCGCAAAGTAAAATCTCTCTCATTGAACAATTCGGTGGACAATGCCATTTCGTCGACTGCTCCACCCAAATGCATGACGAAGCCATTACCATCGCGCGCGCCAAAAATGGGTATTTCATGGACCAATTTATGTACGCCGAGCGAGCCACCGATTGGCGAGGCAACAATAATATTGCCGAAAGCATATTTGACCAGATGCGTGCTGAGCCCCACCCCATCCCCCATGCGGTTGTTATGGGCGCTGGCACAGGGGGCACCTCAGCCACCATTGGTCGCTATATTCGCTATAAAGGTTTACCTACTACGTTAACTGTTGTCGACCCCGAGCACTCTGTGTTTTTTCAAAGCTACACGCAAAACGACCTTACCATTACCGCAGACAGAGGCAGTAAAATAGAAGGGATTGGTCGTCCAAAGGTAGAAGCGTCTTTTCAAGCAGATGTGATTGACCACATGATAAAAGTCCCTGATGCCGCGAGTGTCGCTGCGATGAAATGGTTGGCGACAAAAATAGGTATAAAAGCTGGGCCATCCACGGGTACAAACTTGTGGGGCGCATTAAACATTGCAAAACGCATGAGTGAAGAAGGCCAAACCGGTTCGGTGGTAACCTTAATGTGTGATAGCGGCGCGCGATATCAAGATACCTATTATAACAACGGGTGGGTAGAAAAAGAGATTGGTGATATTGCGCATTATGCTGCGCAATTAGATGAGTATCACCTGGCTTAATTTCTATCCTATTGGCAGACTTTATTTTGCCCTTTAAATGTTTTAGCATAATGAATTATCGCATTCGCGATCCCTGGATCAGCAGACAGGGCATAACTGAGCTGGCAACTTAAACGAATGTTATGGAGCCAAGTTATGCCTACTACCTGTTGGATAAAAAACCCACAAGCTATTTTTACTGCGAATCAAGAAGACGCTCGCGGTGGTGTGGTTATTCAAAATGATAAAATTATAGAGTTAGTCGCGCTAGGCAAGCAGCCTAACTCTCACGTTGATGTTATAGAAGATGCTTCAGATCTGGTTATGCTTCCTGGCTTAATCAATACTCATCATCACTTTTACCAAACGCTAACACGTGCCTGGGCTCCTGTGGTAAACCAGCCACTTTTTCCATGGCTTAAAACCCTTTACCCTGTTTGGGCAAAGCTGACGCCTGAGGCCTTATCGTTAGCCTGTGACGTTGCTCTGGCCGAGTTGTTGCTATCTGGGTGTACCACCACCACCGATCATCACTACCTTTTCCCCACAGGAATGGAAGACGCCATAGATGTACAAGTCGATAGCGTAAAATGCATGGGCATGCGAGCTTTATTAACTCGCGGCTCTATGAGCTTAGGGGAAGATGAAGGCGGGCTGCCCCCTCGTCATACGGTACAAACCGGTGATGAAATATTAAAAGACAGCGAACGACTCATTAAAACCTATCACCAACGGGGTGAAGGCGCTTGGATGCAAATAGCGCTCGCCCCATGCTCCCCTTTTTCCGTTACCCGGGAAATTATGGCTGATAGCGCTAAACTGGCTGAAGCGGAGGATGTGCGATTACATACTCACTTAGCAGAAACCTTAGACGAGGAAAATTTCTGTTTAAAAATGTTTGGTATGCGCACGGTCGACTACTTAGAAAGTGTAGGCTGGTTAAGCGATAGAACCTGGCTTGCCCATGGCATTCATTTTAACCAAGACGAAATTCAACGGCTCGGAGCTGCGGGTACCGGTATTTGTCATTGCCCTGTTTCAAACATGCGCTTAGCGTCTGGTATGTGTCCAACCCTTGAATTAATTGATGCGGGCTCCCCCATTGGCTTAGGCGTTGACGGCTCAGCATCTAATGACGCGTCTAATATGATGTATGAAGCGCGCCAGGCGCTTTACCTTCAACGTCTAAAATACGGTGCAGAAAAAATCACGCCGGAAAAAGTGCTGGGATGGGCGACAAAAGGTTCTGCGTCACTGATTGGGCGAACCGACATAGGTGAAATTGCGCTGGGTAAACAAGCTGACTTTGCATTTTTCAAACTTGACGAATTACGCTTCAGTGGCAGCCACGACCCCATTTCCGCACTGCTTTTGTGTGGGGCTGAAAAAGCGGAACATGTGATGGTAGGTGGCAAATGGCGTGTGCGAGAAGGCGAAATTATAGGCGTGGATACCCAAGCCTTAATGGCGCGCCACCGAAAAGTAGCGGCGCAACTTGTAAGCTAGCAGCTAGTTAGCCAGTTCCTGCTGGTAAATTCGCAGGTAGTTTTCCACATCAACATCACAGCAAACTTTTTGTGATGGATAATCTGACCATGCATCAACCGGGTAACGTTTTGTTTGCGTCTTTTGCATGGTATGCCCAATAGCAGGCCCTTCTGTAATCACTCGGATAGGGCCTTCTACTGTAGTAAAGAGATGAGGTGCGCTTACGTACATTATTGCCGAGGAATCATGTACATAAATGCCATCTACCTGGTCGGTTTGTTGATGGAAATTGGCATAAAACCGCGTAATATCGTAAATAAACTTTCCGTACTTAGGCGACGTTTTTTGTAACCCATGTAAGTACGCATTGCTCATTATCGTTTTGGTTGTCACATCTAATCCCACCACAGTGACAGGCCAATCGGCCCTAAGCACTTCGTCAGCTGCGTGAGGGTCGCCAATAATATTGGCTTCTGCAAAGGGGGTTACATTTCCCGTTTTACCATTGTGTCCAAACGCCCCGCCCATGATAACTACTTGCTTAACCAAACTTTTTATTTCTGGGCACTTACGCAGAGCCAGCGCTAAATTGGTCATGCGACCTACGGCAACCAGCGTAATTTCACCAGGGCTTTCCTTTAACTTTTCAATAATATAATCAGGGGCGGCTAAAGGGGCAACGCTGGGCAAGTTGCTTTCGTCTATATCGATATTCCCTAACCCATTGTCGCCGTGAACAAAATCGGCAGGCTCATCCACAGGAATAACTAAAGGCTCTGCGGCTCCCCGTGCAACATCGGCAGCGAGTTTAAATTGCTTTTTCAAAAACAACGCATTACGGGTTGCCGTGGCAATATTTGCATTTCCAAAGCCTGTAGTTATGCCAATTAAGTCGATGTTTGAACACGCTTGCGCGAACAAAATTGCCATTGCATCATCAATACCAGGGTCGGTATCAAATATAATTTTCTCCACCTTATATTCCTTCTTTCATTATATGGCGCACACCTTGATGGCGCTTTTCTAGCCACAGACAGGCGCCAAATAAAAGCGCCACCAGCGAATACCCTAACCATGCCATTGTCATGGCGCTATGAACGCCAAATTGCCCTACCACCCAACCTGACAGCGCCGGTGCAAGCGTGCTTCCAATACTGCCACTAAACAGTAAAAAGGTGATTAATACGGCTGGAGCACGAGGTAGCTGTTGCGAGCCCACTGACATAGCAAGCTTATAAATACAGGTAGTCGCAAAGCCAAAAAAGTAACTCAACAGCAAAAACTGCGTGCCTTGCTCAATAAGTACGAAGCCAAGTGTGAACACGCTGGCCAGCACTGCTACTATCATTAAAAAGCGTCGTTGCGGCACTTTATTTACCAAAATTGCCGCCGAAATAAGTCCAAAAATAGACATTCCCCAATAATTACCCACAACGCTGGCAGCCTTAGTTTCACTTAGCCCAAATGCCGCTTGCAGATAATTAGGGGACCAGGTTAAAAAAGTAGTTTGCGAGATTAGATAAATACACACGCCAAGGGCAATCAGGCATACACGTGGCGTAAGAATACCGGTAAACTGCTGCAATGCAGATAGTTCGCCTGTTTCATCGGCCTCAGTTTTCGGAAACGTGGCAAAAAACACTAGCCCCCACAATGCCAACGCAAGCGCACCTACCGCTGCGTAGCTAAGGGTCCATTCGTAGTGGCTTGCTATTATTAGCGCGGCTAAAGAAGGGAAAATATAGCCGGCAGCACTAAAGGCACAGTCAGTGGCAATAAACGCTGATGCTCGTTTCGCTTCGTGATACGTTTTAGAAATAATCACCGCACCACCAGATAACCCACAGCCACAACATACACCTAGTACAAACAAAAGTATGGCTAGGCTAAAAAATTGGTTAGGCTGGCTTATTGATAACGCTAACAAGGCACACAGAAACACACTGTAATTCGTTAGCAGAATCGGCTTTAGCGAGAATTTAGCGTATAAGAATAGAGAGATAAAAGTACCACAAAGCGCCCCGCCGGTTAGCCAAGAAAAGACCCCTACGGATTGTGAAGGCGTACTACCAAGCACGCTAGAAACAGCGTTCAAAATAACCCCAATTTGGGTTAATAAGCCCGCCATTATCATATAGCTCATAAAGGCAATAGCGGTAAGGAAAACTCGGTTCAAGGGGGCATCCATGACAATGCTAAAACCATGTTATACCGAGTTATGTTTAAAACAACAATCCCTCGTGATAATTATTTGACCATTTAGTCAATAAAAAAGGCTGGGATTTAGCCAGCCTTTCACTATCAACGCTTAGCCATTACAAGTGTTCGATAAAGTAATCACTTATCAGGGTTTTAAGATGACGAGTGGTATTTTTACCTTCATAAATGCCATGGGAACGATTGGGATAAGACATAAAGTCGAATTGCTTATTATGCTTAATCAATTCGTTGATTAACCGTTCTGAGCCTTGGTAATGCACATTGTCATCGCCAGTGCCATGTATCAATAACAAGTCACCTTGCAGACCATCGGCATAATAAATTGCCGAACTGTGCTTGTAAGATTCAGGATCGGTTTTGGGGTTGCCCGAATAACGCTCTTGGTAAATTGTGTCATACAAGCTCAAGTCAGGTACCGGCGCCACTGCCACACCCACTTTGTACTGCTCTGGATATCTAAACAATAAGTTTAGAGTTTGCGTACCACCACCAGAATGCCCCCACACACCAACACGATCGGTATCGATTACTGACCAACGCTCTGCCATGGCGTTAAGGGCATCCGATTGATCGCGAACGGTAATGACCCCAAGTTCTTTGTATATAGATTTACGCCAGTCTCGCCCTTTAGGCGCACGTGTGCCTCTATTATCCACAGATGCCACGATATAGCCTTTTTGCGTCATCATAGCGTCCCATAGATAGCTGCCACCACGCCAGCTATCTTTCACGGTTTGCCCCCAAGGTTCACCGTAAACGTAGAAGATAATAGGATACTTTTTACTTGGATCCATATCCGGGGGAAACATAATATAGCCATCAAGGGTAACGCCATCTTGCGCTTGAACCTGGAAAAACTCATGGGAAGGTAAGTTTTCTTGCGCCAACTTTTCGTTAAGCTCGTCATTGGTCACAAGGGTTTTTACCGGCTCATGCCCTTCCACTTTAATCACTTGGCGCATAGGTGCTGTGGTAAAGTTACTGAAACTATGGCGGGCATAAGATCCGTCTTCCGACATATAATAACTATTCGTACCCGTAAACGATTCTGGGGTAATACGCTGTACAGAAGAAGTCCCATCTAGGCTTGCTTTATATAAGTAGCGCTGCGATACATCTTCTGGAGAAGCAGTGAAATAAAGAGCATTGTTTTTTTCACTCACCGCCAATAAATCCACTATGTCATATTCGCCCGGCGTGAGGTCAACAACACGACTGCCATCTTTGGCAATTTTATATAAATGACGCCATCCATCTCTTTCGCTATGCCAGATAAACGCTTCGCCGTCGTTAATAAAGGTGGCGTCGTAGTACCATTCTAGAAAGGCATCATCTTTGTCTGTAAAGATATTCGTGACTGTGTTTTTCTGCCAATCAAATGTCCACAATGTATTGGTATTTTGCGGGCGGTTTACGTCTTGAATAAGTAAGGTTTCACCCTTTCCAGCCCAAGAAATCCGTGGAATATAGCGGTCTCTGTTATCTCCCGCTAATTGCGCCCAATGGGTTTGTTTGTTGGTAATATCCACGACACCCACTTTAACGGCAGAGTTCTGCTCTCCCGCTTTCGGGTAAGGGAATGTGGTTAATGTGGGATACAGCGCATCTGTATTATTGATCATGGTAAAGGTTTTCACCCCAGATGTATCAAGTTGCCAATATGCAATGCGCTGGCTGTCTGGGCTCCACCTAAATCCATCACGAATACCAAATTCTTCCTCGTATACCCAATCGAAATTACCATTTACGATGCTGTCATCGCCGTCTGTGGTCAATTGCTCAACATTGTTGCTGCCCACAGGCTGCATAAAAATATTATTGTCTCTTACCCAAGCCACATACTTACTGTCTGGCGAAAATTTAGCGAACATCAACTTGGCATCACCGGGCTGTTCACCTCCCAATTGCATTAACGCATTTGTTTCCAAATTCAGCACGTAGAAATCGCCACGGCTCTTTGAACGCCAAACTTTTTGCCCATTCGTGAATACCAGCAACCACTTGCCATCTTCAGACCAACTGTAGCGCTCAATGCTTATGGGTTTCTCTTCGCCTTCGGGAATAAGGTTTTCAAAGTTAACCAGAACTTTTCTTCCCGTACTGTCTGGCTTGTAAAAAACAATGTCGAAACCGGATACTGACGATTCATTTTCACCCACTACATCGCTGAGCGCGTCAATACCGCTTTTTTCGCTGTCCTCATCTTTGGCATCTAATACTGTTTCTCGTTTTTCCAGTACCGTAAAACCAGAACCATCTTTTAGCCACGTGAAATAAGTGCTTCGCTCGCCCGTGAATTCACGATCTTGATAAATTCTATCAAGGGTTAAGGTAGGTTTTACTTCCATAGTCTCTGTCGTAATGTCGTCTTTTTGTGTGGCTGCACACCCCGCCACGACTAAGGTCGCGAGTGCTGCGCCAAGCATATTTCTTTTTATCATCAGTTGATGTCCCTGTTACTCTTTATTCTTGTCGTTTTACAATTTTTATTAATTGTTACTTTCGTACAGTAGCACTTTTCTCACCTACTGTTATCTTACACAGGGTAGATTAGCCATAATTACCGTTAAAACCAAAAAAGGCGGATTGTGAGCATAAAAAAAGCTAACACTCGGTGTTAGCTTTTTCGTATTTAGCTTAGTGAACTATTCGACATACACCGAAATAGTGAGCGTCTGCGCAGACTCTTACATTTTTTCTAGTGTTTCAATTCCCAACAGCGTTAACCCTTGTTTCAGTGTATTCGCCACCAATGCAGACAACGCCAAGCGGCTATCGCGTACTTGTGGCTCTATACCCTCTTTCAGCATTGGGCACGCTTCATAGAATGTCATGAATGCTGACGCTACATCGTAAAGGTACGTACACAACACGTGAGGCGTCGCTTCGCGCGATACCAGACCAATCACTTCTTCAAACTGCATAAGCAATACGGCTAGTGCGTGCTCTTGTTTTTCAACAATAGTAATATCTACCGGCATAGTAGCCATATCAACACCCGCTTTTCTGAACAAGCTTTTCACACGGGTGTAGGCGTATTGAAGGTAAGGCGCAGTGTTACCTTCAAAGCTTAGCATTGAATCCCAGTTGAACATGTAATCGGTCGTACGGTTTTTAGAAAGGTCGGCGTATTTCACCGCGCCAATACCTACCTTGCGAGCGACTTCTTTAAGCTCTTCTTCGCTTAAATCGTTGTCGCGCTCGGCAATGAGTTTACCTGCACGTTCTACCGCTTCATCAAGCAGTTCAACGAGCTTAACGGTTCCGCCAGTACGGGTTTTAAATGGCTTGCCGTCACTGCCTAGCATCATGCCAAATGGGCAGTGCTCGTAGGTTTGCTCTTCTTTCATGAAGCCTGCTTTACGGCCTACAATTTCCGTTTGCTTAAAGTGCAGCGCTTGGCGAGCGTCGGTAAGAATAAGGGTACGGTCGGCATTTAACTTGCCGCTGCGATAGCGCATAGCCGCAAGGTCGGTGGTGGCATATAAATAGCCGCCACCAGATTTTTGCACAATATATACCGCAGGGTTGCCTTCTTTATCGGCAAGCTCAGGAATAAACACCACCTGTGCACCTTGGTCTTCTACCGCAATGCCTTTCGCTTTAAGGTCGCTAATGACGTTGGCTAGGTCTTCGTTATACGCCGACTCACCCATAATGTCTTTGCGCGTAAGGCTTACGTTTAGCTTGTCGTACACTTCTTCAGAGTGGGCAATAGACACATCGATAAACTTTTCCCACAGCGCTAGGCACTGTGCATCGCCGCCCTGTAGCTTAACTACGTATTCACGGGCACGGTCGGCAAAGCCTTCTTCTTCATCGAAACGTACTTTGGCTTCGCGATAAAAGTCTTCAAGGTCAGACAGGGCTGTTTCGGCCACTTCTTCTTGCAACTTATCTGAAAGGTGCGCAAGCAACATGCCGAACTGTGTGCCCCAGTCACCCATGTGGTTTTGACGAATTACGTTGTGGCCCAAGAACTCGAGTACTTTAACTACCGCGTCGCCAATAATGGTGGTACGCAAGTGCCCTACGTGCATTTCTTTCGCTAAGTTAGGCGATGAGTAATCTACTACAATGTTTTGCTCAGGCGACTTTGCGATGCCTAACCGAGGGTCGGTTAACGACAGTTCACATTGATTAGACAACCATGCGTCGTTTAGATGAACGTTGATAAAGCCAGGGCCCGCCACTTCTAGCTTGCTGGCAATATCGTCGAGCTTTACTGTCTCAACGATTTTTTCTGCAATATCACGAGGCTTTTGCTTAAGCTGCTTAGCCAGCGCCATGGCGCCATTAAACTGATATTCACCAAACTCTGGTCGAGCACTGCGCGATACTGGCACTGGCGCATTTTCTACGCCCATCTCTTGTAGAGCTTCAGTGAAACGGTTAACTAGTAGTGCATGTATATTCATAATGTATCTTTTCTTAATTTTCGCGCGTGTTCGTAAATTGAATATCAGGGTAGCGCTCTTGCGCTAGCTGTAAATTCACCATAGTCGGTGCGATATACGTTAGGTTGTCGCCACCATCTAAAGCCAGGTTTTGCTCACCTTTACGGCGGAATTCATCAAGCTTTTTCTCATCACCAGAGTATACCCAGCGGGCAGTTGCTACGTTAATGTGCTCGTAAAGTGCATCTACGTTGTATTCCGCTTTTAAACGCGCCACAACCACATCAAACTGAAGCACACCTACCGCCCCAACAATCAAATCGTTATTTGCAAGGGGGCGGAATACTTGAACCGCGCCTTCTTCGGATAGCTGAATAAGCCCCTTAAGCAATTGTTTTTGCTTCAACGGATCTTTTAAGCGAATTCGCTTAAATAGCTCGGGCGCAAAGTTTGGAATACCGGTAAAGCGGTAGTTATCCCCTGACGTGAAAGTATCGCCAATACGGATAGTACCGTGGTTATGCAGGCCGATAATATCGCCAGCATACGCTTCTTCCAGCAGAGAACGGTCACCTGCTAAAAAGGTTAATGCATCAGAAATACGCACGTCTTTGCCTAAGCGGCTGTTGCGCATTTTCATGCCCTTTTCGTATTTGCCTGACACGATACGACAAAACGCAATACGGTCACGGTGTTTCGGGTCCATGTTAGCCTGAATCTTAAACACGAAGCCGCTAAACTTACCGTCGGTGCTTTCAATTGTGCCTTCTTCAGTTTCGCGGCCAAGTGGTGCTGGCGCCCACTCAACCAAGCCGTCAAGCATATGGTCAACACCAAAGTTGCCCAATGCTGTACCGAAGAATACCGGCGTTAACTGACCTTCACGGAATAGCTCTTGATCAAATTCATTCGATGCGCCGCGAACCAGCTCAAGCTCGTCGCGCAAGGTTTCGGCAAGATCGCTACCCACTGCCGTTTCCAGCTCTGGGTTGTCTAGCCCCTTAATAATGCGCACATCTTGAATGGTGTGGCCGTGGCCACTTTGATAAAGAATAGTTTCGTCCCTATGAAGGTGATAAACCCCTTTAAAGCTTTTACCACAGCCAATAGGCCACGTGATTGGCGCACACAAGATATCAAGCTCGGTTTCTACTTCATCAAGCAGCTCCATTGGGTCGCGAATATCGCGGTCGAGCTTGTTCATAAAAGTGATGATTGGGGTATCGCGCAAGCGAGTGACTTCCATCAACTTACGGGTTCTGTCTTCTACCCCTTTCGCGGCATCGATAACCATTAAACAGGAGTCAACGGCCGTTAGCGTACGATAAGTATCTTCTGAAAAATCTTCGTGCCCTGGGGTATCTAGCAGGTTTACCAAATGGTCGCTGTAGGGAAACTGCATAACCGAGGTGGTGACCGAGATACCACGCTCTTTTTCCATTTCCATCCAGTCTGACTTTGCATGCTGGCCTGACTTTTTACCTTTCACGGTACCGGCGGTTTGTAGCGCGCGTCCAAACAACAATACTTTTTCAGTAATGGTGGTTTTACCCGCATCCGGGTGCGATATGATGGCGAACGTACGTCGCTTTTTAATCTCTTCTAGAAGTTTCTTATCTGACATCTATACTTATCTTCGTTATCTATTATCCCTGTAAAACAATAACTTACAGGCGCGTTTTATATCGAATAAGCAATGCTTGTCCGCGCAAATTGTATATTGCGGTGAAACGCTTGATACGGCTTGGTAATTAATTGCGCGGATTTTAGCATTTTACTGGGCGTAACAGTAGAGCGAAATTACGTAGCACCTGTCTCATGACGGGTTAAATGAATCGACGGTTTAATTTCAAAGATGCCTTCAAGTTTTTAACATTCAATTCAACGAAAACCTTCACGTCGACACTCAACGAACGAATTAAAGTATTCGTCCCATAACCATTTACTTAGCATACTAACCAAATAAAATACTTAGCATGCTAAGTATTTTAACAGGTATTACTATGATGTTTTCAGAACCTATGCCGCTTCACTTGATTGCACTGTTTGCACGTACATCACAAAAATGCAGAAGAACGGTCACCGAATATGTTGCCCATCTTGACCTTACTGAATCGAGGTGGCGCGTGATGATTCATATGGCTTTGCTTGGCGAAGGATGTACACAACAAACGTTAGCAGAAAGTCTTGAAATAGAGATGCCAAGTCTCACTAGAACGATCAAGCAATTGGAAACCGCGGGCTTGATCAAGCGTATTGTTGATGACAAGGATAAACGAAGCCGTTTGCTTTACTTCACACCAATGGGCAAAGGCCGTATGAACGATATTGAAAGCACGTTGGCGGCGCTGCGGGATGAGGTGTATGCAGGTATACCCGACGATGAGCTGAATACGGTGGCCCTATGTCTTAAAAAAATTGAGCAAAATGCCGTTAGGCTTCTGGAGGCATCTAAGTGAGTGAAAGGACACCCGACGAAACATTCGCACGATACGTCAAACTGGCTTTGGTGGTTTTCGCAGCGTGCTTTATTTATTTTGTAGTCGCTGATATCCGTATGCCGTTGACACCTCAGGCAAGGGTGTACCATAAGGTTACACAGATATCACCTCAGCTTAATGGCCCAATTATTAAGGTACTGGTCAGCAACAATCAGGATGTTAAAAAAGGGCAAGTATTGTTCGAAATAGACGATACTCCCTTCAATATTGCTCTTGAAAAAGCGCAGATTGAATTGGCAAATGTGGCACAAGAAAATGCCCAAATTGACGCCCAAGTGGACGCAATAAAGGCAAAATTAGCAGCCGCGTCTGCCATCTTTGACGAGCGCAAAGGTGAATACCAACGGTTAAACACCTTGGTAGAAAGCAATGTAGTTTCTCAACAAGACGTGGATAAAGCTAATGCGGAGCTAAAAAGCGCCGAGGCAAATTTAAGCGCACTTAAAGCTGAGTTAAACCAGCAGCTTGTCGCTAGAGGAGAAAGAGGAGATCACAACCTCAAATATCGAGAAGCCCAAAATGCGATCAAGCGTGCCGAATTAAATCTGGCATACACAAGAATTAGAGCGCCTCACGACGGCATTATGGCAAATATGCAGGTGACGGAAGGAACCTATGCCAAACAAAGCGCTCCCCTTGCATCTGTTGTAGATAACAGTCTTGACTTGGTTGCTGACTTTAGAGAAAAGTCGCTAACCAATGTACAGAAAGGCGTGCGTGCTAAAGTTGTTTTTGATGCGATACCTGGGAAGGTGTTTGCGGCGCAGGTAGAAGATCTCGAGGCGGGTGTTAGCGATGGCCAACTCTCAGCAAACGGCACGCTGGCCGCAGTTGAAAAATCGAACCGATGGGTACGTGATGCGCAGCGCCAGCGCGTTCATATCAGCTTAGAAGAAAGTAAAGCACCATTAAACCATTTAACGAGTGGTGCCCGGGCGACGGTTCAAATTGTTCCTAATAACCCTATAGAAAGTTTTGTTGCGAATGTTCAAATTCGCTTTATCAGTTTATTGCATTACATCTACTAAAACAGGTTATGAAAACACAACTTAGCGAAAATGATGTTCAACAGATGCTTAGGATTGCCAGTGGCGCGACTCTCGGGTTTACGATATCTAAAGCAATGGACTGGCCGAACCCGATATTCTTCACCCTTTATCCTATTTTATTGTTAGGGCTGGTAGCCGTTTTAAATGGGCACATAATAAGACAGTTTCTCGCAGCGACCGTATTCCCAGCGATGGTTGTGCTAGTAGTGTATGGTTTGTTTGGCACCCACCCGCTACTTATTACACCATTGATTGCTGCAACCTTTGCTTTTTTATTTTGGCAGATGAGTAAGGGGACATTATTTTTGTTTGGCGCATTTTCCCTTGTTGGGCTGTCGTTACAGTTGCACTTCGCAGGTTACAGTAACGATGGAATAGACATTTACCCGTTGGTGATTTCAAATATTGGCGCAATTTTACTTGCCTTAGGCATCGCTTTTGCCTTGCACCTAATATTTCCTGATAGAGCACCGCGAACACCACCGCTAAAGGTTTCTAAAGATCAAGCGAGCATCCGACACGAAGTCATCTTATGCACTACAGTGGCTACGTTATCTTTCGCTGTATTTCAAACCTTCGATTTAGTTGATTCCATTTCGGCGCAAGCGGCGAGCATACTCATTCTTTTCCCTCTTTGCTGGAAAGGCGCCACCATGAGTGGCTGGCAGCGAGCACTCGGCACACTAATAGGGTGTAACCTTGCCCTGCTCGCTCAGCTGGTTTTGCTGAATTACAGTGACACGTTGTTCTTCGCAAGTTTCAGCTTATGGATATTGGTATTTTTCATCAGCCGCCAACATGTGCTAAGCGGTGGTGTTGCCGGCACGGGATTTGGCGTACTTACCACATTTGGCATTTTGTACGGCCAGTCACTCTCTCCGCAACAGGATATTATTTATAGTGCTCTGTATCGCTTTTCATCGGTAGTGGTAGCCATTGCGCTTAGCCTGTGTGTTATTTATGTAGTACACAGTCTACTTAACAAATTCCAGCCTACACGACACCACACGTTTACTTAGTAATCCTGTCGTTATAACGCTTACTGGTTACAATTCGTGGACGAATAGTTGATTTGCTATTTCCAGTAAAGTACTAACGCAATTAAAAAGGCTCCGACAATATCGTCGAAGCCTTAAGGTGAGCAGACAAAGCCCTTTACGTTGCTAAAGATAAAGGAAGAAACTTAATCGTTCCGGCTTTATGACACCGTAACCACCGCCTTTCGCTTATCTTCTTTTGAAAATGGGTGCTTCATCGCTTACGCCAGCGCGCGCTTGTCTAAATGACCGCTAAAGCGAGTTACCACCAGCGCGGCGACAGAGATAAGTGCACCGACCCATGCAGTATCAGATAACTGCATGCCGTCAACAATAGCACCACCGATAATTGAGCCAAGAGCAATGCCAATGTTAAACGCCGCTATATTTAAACCAGAGGCAACATCAACCGCATTGGGGGTAAACTTCTCAGCTAGTTGTACTACATACACTTGAAGGCCAGGTACGTTTCCGAAAGCGAAGGCGCCCCATACCAACACGGTGATCACTGCAGCAAGTTTGCTGCCCATGGTAAACGTCAGCGCAAATAAGATGACAGCGAGCGCTGAGAAAATAATGGTTAGTGCGCGGATTGGGCCCTTCTTGTCGGCCAATTTACCGCCATAAATGTTTCCTACAGCAACCGAAGCTCCGTAAACCAACATGATTAAGCTTATCGCTGATGGCGCAAACCCTGCTTCTTCCTGCAATATAGGCGCGAGGTAAGTGAACGCGGTAAACGTACCGCCATACCCTAAAATTGTCATGAGATAAACCAGCACCAAGCGAGGTTGAACCAATACCTTCATTTGCTCACCAAGTGTGGCGGGTTTACTTTGCTTTAAGTTGTTGGGTACTAATAATGCACTGCCGATAAGCGCAAGCGTGCCAAGAGCAGATACCACTAAGAAGGTCGCGCGCCAGCCGAAGCTCTGACCAATCCATGTACCAAGAGGGACGCCTGTTACTAAGGCAACAGTAAGCCCGGTAAACATAATTGCTATGGCGCTGGCTTCTTTTTCTTTCGCGACCAAGCTAGTGGCAATGGTAGAGCCAATTGAAAAGAACACACCGTGGGCAAGGCCGGTAAGAATGCGAGCGAGTATTAAACTCTCGTAGCTTGGCGCTTGCCAAGCAAGCAGATTACCCGCTACAAAGAGTGCCATGAGGCTTAACAGAACGTGCTTTCTGTTCCATTTTCCAGTTAATGCTGTCAACACAGGGGCGCCAACCGCCACACCCACGGCATAAAGACTCACTAATAAACCAGCGCTAGGTAAAGTCCCACCAAGATCAGCGGCAATCGTAGGGACAAGCCCCACAATAACAAATTCGGTCGTGCCAATAGCAAACGCACTTAATGTTAACGCAAATAATGCAATAGGCATTGTTTTTCCTCATAAAAGTTAATGTTTCCACCTGCACAAAGTGGCAAATAGGCGGGCAGAGACAAGGGTTAGTGATTAAGTGCGCACAGTTTGACGATATTTTCTTTTGCAAAAAACAGCATTAATGACAAAATACTTTTGTAGAAAATGAAAAAGAAGAGTTCATGGAATGCCAGTATCGACGAAATCAGAAGATTTAGAAGCATTTGTTACTGTGGTAGACACCGGCAGCTTTTCCGGCGCTGCAAATTTACTTGAGCAGCAAGTTGCAAAGGTCAGTCGTGCGGTGTCTAGATTGGAAGATACATTGGGAGTCACCCTGTTAAATCGTACCACTCGAAGACTGGAATTAACCGAAGAAGGCCAGTTATTTCTTCAATACACCCGTGATGGCCTAAACACTTTAGAGAGAGGTGAAGAAGCGCTGCGGCTATTAAAGCATTCGCCTTCTGGCAAACTTCGGGTAGATGCAGCGAGCCCGTTTGTTTTGCATCAGCTTGCGCCTTTGGTCGGCGAGTTTCGACAAGCGTATCCCGAGATAACCTTAGATATGACCAGCCACGATAGTATTATCGACCTACTTGAACATAAAACCGATATTGCCATACGCATTGGCGAATTAGACGACTCTAACTTACATGCGAAGCAATTAGGTCGAAGCCGCTTACATTTAGTGGCAAGCCCCGACTACCTGTGCGCTCACCCCATTAACGGTGATGCGACTACCTTAACGGATCATATGTTAATTGGGTTTAGTGACGGAGCGAATTTGAATAAGCTACCGTTGAAGCAAAAGATACCGCTTCAATCGCTTCACTATGCGTTGCGAGCATCCAGTGGCGAAACCATTCGCCACCTTTGTTTAGCGGGTCAAGGTATCGCCTTTTTATCCCACTTCATGATACATAAAGACATTCAGCAAGGTGCACTTGTACCGGTTTTTGAAAACGATATTATTTCACCCAACCCTAGAGAGCAGATACAAGCGGTTTATTACAGGAACAGTGCAGTGTCGTCGCGAATTACCGCGTTTCTAGACTTCATAACCCCAAGGCTAATCTTATAAGCCACTGGCTATTTCAGCTTAAACACCTTTTTGAGTGTTTTTTGCGACACACCGTTGACCACAAGCGCCGCAATCATAAGTACTGCGCCAGCAACAACACTAAATAAGAGCGTTTCACCTAGTATTACCACTGAGCTTACGTACCCCACTATGGGCGTTAAGGTTGAAATAAGTGCAATTCTGTCTGGGGGAAGTTTGGGCCCCGCGGCCACCATTAAACCAAATCCCAAGCCGGTCGCCACTGGGCCAATATAGGTTAACAATAACCAGTCTTGCCAGTGATATTCCGTAAACTTAGGCATAGGCTCAAAGGCAAACGCTAACGCTAACATAAGGGCGCCTGCGAAAGTAAACTGCCAAAAGACGGCTTCAATAACACTGCCCTGCCATTTGTGGAATGACACTCGGCGTATAGCTACCGCCCAAAGCGCCGATGCCAATAACATTCCTGATAATGGCAACCAAGCGCCAGGTTGACCAGAAGCCATTAAAATCATGCCGCACCCTATAGTAGATACGCCGGTTAATAAAAGGCGTTTAGCCGGCGGTTTGTGACGATACCAAACAGTATCAATCAGCAACATCCAAAGCGGTGTTGTATAGATAAGAATGCTGGCTGTCCCTGCTGGGATAAACTGCAAAGAAACGGTGATCAGCCCCATAGACAAGGTAAATTGGAAGAAAGCGACCATTAGCACCACAGCGCGATCGCGACGATTCAATCGGGGTAGGCGTTTTTTTGTGATAAGCACAAACAGGGCAATGACAGGCAAGCTTAACAAAAACCGCAGACACACCATCCATATTGGCCCCACGATCTCCAGCCCCACCTTCATGCCTGGCCAATTTAACCCTAAACACAGTACGGCAACCAGTAGCATTTTAATGCCGGTAGATTGCGTTTTATCTTCTGATAACACGATAGACATGGTGTAAACCTGAAAAACTAAAATAACAAGACAAGATGGATTAACCCAGTGTCGGGAGACCCAGGTTACAGCGGGCGCAATATAAGCGAATTTAAGAGGAAATAAAACGGTGTAACGATAAGTTAATGCTTTTTTATAGACCAAATGGTCAACTTTTCATTACACCTATAGCAAGCTACACTAAAACGGCGATAGACAGTAAGGTTCGCTGCCCTTTTTCAATTTTACTGACGCTATGCATGTATTTATCAGGGCGGAAGAAATAGACACGATTAAAGAGATTAAAAATCACTTTTTCAGCGAAAAAATGCCCGCCTTTTTGCGGTTTCTTAAGCACAACATTGAATTTAAAGTAGCGGCCTTCACCCATGGGGTCGTTGTGCTTCAACACATGATGTCCTTCACGGTAGGTCACCACATTAATGGAAAACCGTTTAAACGACACTATCGCTTTATTGATTACCTTTTGCATAAATCCTCTTCGATAACCGCTAACGAGCGCTAGGCGAACACTGATGTTTCATCACCAACGCGTTTTCTTTACCTGTTGCGGTGGTGTAATAGTTCTTACGTATATCAATATGTTCGAAACCACGGGATAAATAAAGCCCGATAGCGGTGTGATTACTTTCTCTGACATCCAGCCAGATTTCACGCATTAGGTGGTGACAGGAAGTACGAATTACAAGGTCTAGCAACGCTTTTCCTACACCTTTTCCTCGCGTACTTTGCGCGACAGCAATATCCATTAATGTCGCTTCGTCGAGGACTTCAAGCATAATGGCATAACCAATAACTTGCCCATCTTCGTATGCGAATACACCGTAGTAAGGCGTTTTAAAGCTATCAGCAAAGGTGGCAAAAGACCACGGAGTGACCTGTACGCTTTTGTGGATGTGATACGCAGCTTCAAAATCGCGCTTTAAGGTATCATCGTTAACAAGACAAAGAGACATTACTTAAGCATGGCCCTTTGATTGACTCGCGCTAACTAAAGTGTGCCACAGTGCTTTTTTCTGCGCTGGGCTTAATTTGTGGGGCAAGGCAGGTAACCTAATTGCGTTAGCGTCAACACGCAATGATGTATCAATGACAATGTTCACTAGAGATGAAGACAAGCCTATTTGCACACACGCAAGGGTCAGATCTGATAGCCACTGGGCACTATCACGCTTTTGCTCTGCGCTAAGTGGAATACCCTGTTGCGGCGAATCTGTCACAGACGGTTTGGGCTTAGGGCTCGTTTCTTTGCTTTCCACTTGCGCGCGAAGCTGTGCTAAACGACTTTGCTTCTCCTCTTGAGAAACAGGTTTCGCGTCTATCGGTCCTACAGGGTTAGCACCAAAAGTGGCGTTTGCCGCTTTTCTCTCATCGGTGGCGGACTTATCCAAATAGGCTTCTTTGGAAATCCAAACTTGAATGCCCATTTCTTGTAACACAGCCTGTTGATACTGAGTAAACGCCATAAAAATGCCTAACTAAAAATGACTAACCTATTCGTGAGCGAGTAAGTGTACTTGAATCACCTGCAATGTTGAATGGCTATTCATGACACGTAGGAATTTCTTGATTCACTAATAGAGTTAGCAATGACAATAAAAACAAACACTAGGATAAAAAGAAGATGATAACGGCGTTAAAGTGGATAACTTCAGGCGTTTCAGAATGATGGAAAATAAACGTAATAAGGAAAAGTGGCAGGGGTGGAGGGACTCGAACCCCCAACCATCGGTTTTGGAGACCGCTGTTCTACCAATTCGAACTACACCCCTAGCGCGCTGTGCATTATACGGATGGCATTAAAAAGGTAAAGCCTTTTTATTGCCATCACTGTCTTCATGCTTAATTAACCATCAATGCGTTGATTTTTCAATCTATATCAGTAAAAACCTAGCGAGTTCTATTCATCGCGCACCGCCACAAGCTGTCGGTGACGTGCACAATAGCAAGATGCGTTTGGTACTGTGCAAATGCATAGTCAGGGTTAATACCTAGGGTATTTGCATAACCTGTCACAAGGGTTTTACTCTCTTTTTCAGAAAGCTGATTGATGCTGCAACAGGACGCCAGATCAAAATACCGATTCCCCATTGCGGCATATTCCCAATCAATTAATAAGGGAGGCTGACAACGCGCAAAAAGCACATGCCCTTTTAATAAATCATTATGACATAGCACCTTGTCACCAGGGCGAGCTTCGCTTTCGATGACCTGTGCTTCTAACCCTTGGGCACGATTTAATAGTTCGCTACCTTCTGGAAGTTGAGCCGCATTGATATAGTGACGCCAACGATTCACTAAATTAAGCGGCTCAGCCTCCACAGACACACCATGAATATAGGCCAATACAGAGGCCAATGTCGCTGGGCTAACCTCAGCCTTATTTTGATTGCTTTGGTCACCGCTGTGAGTACTCGGTGTATCCTCTACCCAGGCTTCTACCCACAGGGTTTCGTCGTGACTTAGCCACAGTGGTAAAGGCGCCACGCCCAATGCTGCTAGCTGCTGTTGAAGGTCAAATTGGCTGCGGCGATTAACGCCACTAAAGCTATCTTCACCTAACCACTTTACCGCTGCGTTTAAATGAACATCTTGCAATTGGAATACGTGGTTAACTTCCCCTGCAGGATGGCGCTGTAAGGTCGCGGCAGTAGAAAGCTTAAGTGGTTTCTGTAAGCGAAGCAGTATGTCTCTCTCGTTCATTTTGCCCTTTCCATTGCAACAGCCATTGATAGTAACCAAATAATGAAAAACCGACATAGCCTAAAAACAGACACGCCGATAGTGCATACCCAACTTGTAAGTACAAATAGGCAGAAGCAAGATTGATGAAAAACCAGTACACCCAATTCTGTAACACTTTGTGCGCAACCATAAACGTCGTCACAACGCTTAACACATTAATACACGCATCTAGCAATAAATAATCACTGTTAAACTGCGAAGCTGCAGCCTGGGTTAACAACCAAGCGCCTATCAGTAAACTAGGCACAATGGTGACATGAATCCATAGCGGCCAAGAACGCACAGGCTTGGTTTCTGAACTGTCGGTACCGCCCTTAGACCACTGATAATAGCCATAGCCCGCCATTATCATATAGAAGAAGTTGAGGGCCGATTGAAAAGGTAAAGTCACTTGCCAAAACAGCCACGTATAAATCGCGGTACTAACAAACGCACAAAGCCAGCACCAGCTATTTTGTTTTGCTGCCAACAGCACATACCCGATGGCTAATAGAACAGCGACCCACTCTAGTGGTGAAGTCGCGGCTATTTGACTTAAAAAGTTGGAAGTAAAGTCACTCACTAGGATGACTTTCTTGCTTGCATGGCATCAAAGTTGAGAAACTTAGCCACAAAAATAGCTTGCCCTACTTCTTCATGAGTACGTTGCATTTCCTTACCTAGAATTGGCAGTACATCACTATACTCACCAGTGACTTGCGTGCTCGTTGAGCAGGTGGTCACGCTAAGTTCTGTATAGGTATTAAGCCTGTCAATAAAGGCTTGAATAGGAGGAATGTACTCATTGACTAATGGGTACAACGACAATTCAACCATAACTTGCATATTCGTTCTCCTTTATACCTTAAAATTCATATTTCACAGTGACACCATATTGGCGCCCATTACCCAGTTGGTAGTATGGTTCGTTAAACGCGTACTCATCTCTTGGATCATTGCTGAATCCACCAAAACCTCGGGTGTAGTAGGTTCTATCGAATGCGTTTTGAATCCACAACGATGTTTGCCATGGTCCGTTTTCAATTAACAGTTCTGAGTTGACCAAGGTGGTAGATGGCGCCATGACGTCATGACCATCAGAGAAACGATACGTGTCTTTGTAATCAACATCGACGCGCCAAGTAATACTATCCGTTAGTAAATACTCACTATAAAGGTTAGCAGTCCATTTTGGAGATTGAGCTTGACGTTGCTCGTTTACTTGTGTGCCATCAGCCAACGTATAACCTTCGAAGGTGGCACTCAAATATCCAACACTTGCATTGAGTTGCCAGTTTTCTAGAGCTAACCAAACGAGTTCAAGTTCTGCCCCTTTATTTGTGCCTAAATCTGCATTATCGATAATATCCACGAAGCCTGCAGTACCGTCGTCACGAGTAATGACATCAAAATCACTGATCTGTGTATCTGTTCTGTCCATATAGAAAATAGCGGCGCGGGCAATTAACACATCACTCAATAGCGGACCTTTCACCCCAACTTCATAGTTCCAGTTATATTCCTCATCATAAAACCGTTGTTCGTCGCTTACTCTGCTGTCGGTATTAAAGCCTGCACCTTTAAAGCCTCTAGAAACACTCGCATAATAAAAATGATCATTTTGCGTGTATTGAAGCGCTAGCTTGCCTCCCACCATGGTGGTATCGAATGCGCGCGTTAAACCGTCGTTATCTGCGTAATCAAAGTCATAGTTTTCTAGTCTTAACCCAGCAATTAGTGTCAGGTTATCGCTTAAGCGCGTGTCGGTCTGCCCGTATATTGCGGTCGTGGTGGGCGTATATTCACTCCTGAAGTCACCGTCTAAATAGGTGTATTGACGCAATAACGCTTCTTCCGAGCCTTTGTAGAAAGCGCCTATCGTCCAATCGGTTTTGCCATTAAATAACGCTGCGTTTTCTGAAGATACAAAACGCACTTCTCCGGTTTGTGTTTCGACTTCTCTGTAGTAGGCGTCAAACGAAGTATATCCCCACGGATGAAAACCGGTGTAAGTCCAATCTTCATCATACCCATAGGCAATATTGTGAGAAGCATGAGTGGCAATAAGAATGAAATCACCTGCATGAGTGCGAGTGGTAGAGCGCGCACTGACCGCATGGGTTTGGTGTTCATCGAAACCTGGTTCGTCCGATAAGGTTTTATTATCATTATCAAGTGAAAATGCATCATAGCCATTGTCGATATCGTACCAACGGTAAGTGAACGCCAGTGTGGTTCGCTCATCGGCATTACCCTCCACACTTAAGCGCATGGCAGTTTCATCGATATTGTTTGTATCGTCTCTGTTTAAATAGGTGTTTTCTACGAAACCATCGCTACGGTTGTGAACCAGCGCAACCCGATATCCCCAATCGGTGTTAATATCATCGCCGGCCGCCGCTTCCACCCGATAACTGTCTTTGCTGCCTAGCCGCGCCTCAACATACTTGGGCGACTCACTACCTACTTTATTACTAGATAACTTCACCGCACCCGCTAAGGCGCCCGTACCATACAGTGTAGCTTGTGGCCCACGGTAAACATCTAATTGCTGGGTATCAAAAATAAGGCCGGCTGCCGCTAAGCCTGAGAAATCAAACTCATCAACAATAAAACTGACAGATGGGTTGATAGGTTCTGCAAACTGACTTCGCTCACCAATTCCCCGAATTTGAATAAACCGGCCTCGGGACGCCCCTGCGGTGAAGTTAACGTTAGGCACACTATTTAATACGCTGTCAATATGAGACGGTTGACGGCTACTTAAACGTGCTTGATTCAATATGGTTGCGCTAGCGCTGAGTTGATCGAGCGTTATCTCTCTGAAATCGCCGCTTACTAGGATGCGCTCTATGTCATGAGTACTTGCGTCAGCGTCATCAATATTTTGCACATCGGTAGATTGTGCATATGCAGAAAGTGAACTAGCAATGAGAGTAAGAGTAAAAACGTTCTTGTACATAGGATCTCTTGTTCTTTGTAAGAAAAAAGATCCGGGCTCAGCGAAAGAGGATACGGCTGTATTGTCGACCATCCCTACGCCGGTATTATCCGGATCAGGTGTAAGGGTTCCCACTTGATGTGGATCTCAGACCGTAAAACGGACACCCCTTGGTATAAAACAAACGCCCCTAAAACTTAGGAACGTTAATGATTGGGAGTCTACCAGTTCAATAGACTCGGTCAACCAGAAAAATTAACCAGTAACTCGTTGAACAACGGTATGTCCCATCATGTCGACAAACACGTTAAGCAAGTTACATTCTTTTTAATCGCCCTTTTTTATTCGTCGAGATTTAAATTGAGGCGACGAACTTCATCGTCGGTTTGCGCCTTAAGCCCTTCTAGCGTTTTACCATGTGCTGTAGGCTGGCGAGTTTCAGGATCAACTTTGACAAAAACCACATCATCTGCAAAACAAATGGTTTTCTTGGTGGCTTTGTTGCGAACTAAACAGCTTACCGTAATGGACGTTCTACCTACGGCTTTTGTTTCTAATCCAAATTCAACAATATCCCCTTGCAATGCAGGAGACTCAAAACTGATTTCGCCAATATGCTTAGTGACGAGGCAGTTTGTCTCTAGCTGACAAATGGCCCATATCGCCGCTTCTTCATCAATCCATTCTAGCGCTCGCCCCCCAAACAGAGAATTAGCATAATTTAAATCATTGGGCATAACTAAGCGTCTTGACAGAAAGCGCATTCGAATTCCTTAGCATTAATCGTTACTATAGACGCAGATTATACCGAAAAAAGCTCTTTATGGCGTACAATTCTGTTTACGACTGGCTATATTCCCCTTACCTAACTGAACAATGGCAAATGACCCATCGTAGGATGTTGGTCATTACGGGGACCCTTGAGGCATGCCAAGAAAAAGTGAAACAACTCGAGCAACGGCCGACAAAAGCACAGAGTGACCTCGACATTTCCTTCATCATCTATAATGAACTTGCCGACAGCGCTCAAGCGAACAGTAACTTAAGAAAGCACCTTTTAGGTAACGAGTACGACGTGGCGGTGATGTACTGCCACCATGGTTTTTCTCCCAGTGATGTGCTTGCTCTCACCGGTACACTGCGATACGGGGGGTGCCTGATTCTGTGCTGCCCCAATTTCGATACGTGGCACTTAGCCCCGCCAGCACAAAAAGTGTCTTTTGGATTTGAATGCACGGTTAGCCACGGTATTTCTCGGTGGATAAACTACATTAACCATAGCAAAGACATTTCCCTATGGGGTCCCAACAAAACATACCTCGCCCCCATTAAACAGCAATGCGGGGGCAACAATAGCAAAATGAGCGACGTTCCTCATTCTGCCTTCTTCAAGGTAATGACGCCTTCGCAACATACGGCCTATGGTGCATGGTCACAAAATACAGAAAATAAGGCCGTGATTACTGCGCCTAGGGGGAGAGGTAAATCAGCACTAATGGGCATAATATGTGCTGACACCCTTAAACGCGGACAAACGGTCTTTGTAACGAGTACCGTACATCAAAATGTCGCTAACTTATTCAAGCACTGTAAAGCAGCGAATAGCCACCTAGAGCAGACAGAAAAGCACACCTTTGTGGATAAACAAACGGGAGGGGTGCTTAAGTGGATGGCAACGGACAACCCCAAACTTATTAACCACCATTGCGACCTAATAGTGGTAGACGAAGCCGCTTCACTCCCTATACCTATACTCACAAAGTGTGTAGCAGCCCAGGAAAACTGGCTGTTAGGCACCACTTTGCATGGCTATGAAGGCAGTGGAAGAGGATTTGTATTAAGGCTGTTACCCAAGTTGCAACAGAGGGAGGTGCCTGTTTACCACTTAAATGAACCTCTACGTTGGGTGCCAGAAGATAGCTTAGAGACAATAACAAATACCCTATGCTTGTTTGACACTGGTAACAGCCATGCGCAAAGTTTGCATACGCATAATACAAGCGCCATGGTTAACGCCATTCAGGTAATTGAAAAGCCGCTGCATACATTATCGGAACCCGCGCTACAGCAAGTAATGCAGTTACTTTCTTTAGCACACTACCAAACCACACCAGATGACCAAATGCGTCTATTAGACAGCCACGAATCCCGTTGCTTTTTAGCGTTTGCGGAAAAGGTTATTGTGGGTGTAGCGGTAATTCATATTGAAGGAAGCGAACGTTTAGCGCCCTTGGCTGTCGATATTGCCAATGGGCTAAGACGCCCACAAGGCCATTTAAGTGCTCAAAAGCTTGCCACAATAACAGGCCTTGCTCATGTTGCTACCCACCTATATTGGCGTATTAATCGCATTGCAGTTCACCCCGACTTTCAAAACAAAGGACTGGGCTCACACATGGTTAGCGCGTTGTCACAAGCCGCAAACGCACACCAGGTGGATTGCTTAACCTCTTCCTACGGGCAATCAGCGAGGCTCAATAAATTTTGGAAGGCCAATGGTTTTACCTGTGTAGAAAAGGGCGACAAAGTGAATAAAGCCAGTGGCGAAAGAAGTGCGTTAATTATAAAACCTGTGTCAAAAAGCTTTGAGAAGCTAGCTGATTTACTTGCGTGTATCTTTCAGCAAGAAAACCATGTTCCCCCAACCTCGCTAGATGAACTCCCCACGTCGCTAAAGACGCTATATACAAAGCGGTTAAACGGATTTACTCGGGGCATAAAAAGCCTTGAACAAAGCGCTTATGCGCTGGCGTGCTTACACAACACACTTGAGTTCCAGCACCTAGAAAACAGTCTTAATAGATTTGTACCCTATTCCGCTGAAGGTACACCGCAAGCTCTGCCGTTATCTCGTCAACTAGCATTTCACTTACATCCTTTAGATAAACCATCACTACGAAACATTTTTGGATGTACGAATAATAAAGCCCTTGTTCAAACGCTGAGGGAATATACTAAGCACCTTCTGTTTGAAGCCACATTTGCAAACGGGTAAACACGCTAAGTCGCAGACACAAAAAAGCCTCCACTAAGGAGGCTTTTAACGACACTATCAAAGCAAAAACTAGATATTAATACCGCGGTTTTTCGCTTTTTCTTTAATGTACGGTTCCCAAGCTGACGCGTTACGACGTAGCGAGCGATCCTTTTTAGCTTGTTGCACGTGGTTATAAGCCGCTTTGAAGTTACCCGCGTAGAAATTCGCTTCCATTAGAGTGAAGTGAATCTTTTCAGGGTCTTCAGCACCACGTTCTAGCGCTTGATTTAAGGCCTTGATTGCACCTTTATAATCTTCAGCTACTAGCAAAAGCGTGCCTTGTTTTCTGTAATGCTCAGGATCTGAACTTTTCGCTGCTGCTTTTCCGTATAGGCTAGCGGCGTCGTCGTAGTTCTTCGCCTGGTGATATGCATTCGCAATGTTAGCAATCATATCAGCATCATCTTCAAGCAAACCTGACGCTACGTGTTTTTCCAAAATTTTAGCTGCCTTGTAAGGCATACCGTTTGTTTGGAACAACTGAGCAAGTGTCTTAATCTCGTTCGCTTTCTTAAGAAAACCTTCGTTGTACGCAATTTCAAAGGTAGATAAACCTTTTTTGTAATCCTCTACCGTAAGGTAGAAAAATCCTAACTGCGTCCACCAACGTGGCTCTTCAGGGAAGTTACGCACTAACTCTTCTGCAACTTCTACCGTTTGAGCAAACATCTTACGTTCATAGAATGAGGTAAGCTTAAGCACATAAGGGTTTTTGTTCGGCTTTTCATAAAGCGCAATCGCTTTATCAGCAGGCTCTACCATTTTGTCTAATTGACCAGACTCATAGTACGCCTGAGCTAAACGAGTATAAACGTCTGGATCTTCTTTACACGTAAAGTCCATCCATGCGTTATACCACTTAATCGCATCAGTATACTTCGTTTCCTGCATGCTCAAATCACCAATTAATTTTAGTGTTTGAGAATGCTCTGTGTCATTAAGTACTTTGTTTTCAACTGAGCTAACTAAGTAACCCATTGCTTTACCGCCTTGGCCTTCTTGCGATGCAAGAAGGTTACCAATGAAACGGTCAACATAGGCTTTGTCGAAGTCTTCAGAAGGATCGATTTCATAAAGAATATTTAATGCTTCATCGATGCGATCTTCATTATAAGCTTCAAACGCTTTTTGTACTTTTTTACCAGTACGCTCACCCACTAACGTTGTTTTGCCCTTCTCGTAACCCGGACAAACAACAGGTGATGACTGGGCTAGTGCCGCAGGTGCACTGAATACAGCACCTGCACCTAGCACCAAAGCAACGGCTGACATTTTGAATTTACGTTTCATCATGATCATTGCTCCAGTTTAAAGTCTAGCTGAACAAACATGCCTGGCTGTTTAACCGGCTTGCCATCTACGATCTTAGGCTTATATTTCCACTTACGTAGAGCACGACGTGCTTCACGGTCGAATATACGCTTAGGTTCTGCTTCGATTACTTCGATATCTTCAACACCACCAACCTCGTTGATAGTGAAAGACAATCTTACCCAACCTTCTCTACCGTCACGGGCAGCTTGAGGTGGATACTTAGGATCGATACGAACGATAGGCGTGGCGTCACCGTCACGCTGCATGGCACCAACACCACCAATGTTTACACCAACACCACCCGTGTCTACAGCTGGAATAGCTAAGCTAAATCCATCTGCATCTGGTTCAGCCGCTTCTGGCTCAACAGGTTCCATTTTAGGAGGCTGTTGCGGCGGAGGCGGAGGTGGAGGCGGAACACGTTGACGCGTTTGCGTCTGGTCGTCTGGTTCCTGCATCACAATATCGATTACCGGTGCTTCAGGTACTTCGTCTGCTGGCCGCGCTGAGTTTTCAATCAGCTTAGCCATCAATACGAAAAGGGCAAATGCAACACCAGCACCTAGCAATATAGATACAATTATACGTAACATCTTAACCCCTTGCTGCTACCGAGACTCGGTTAACGCCAGCGGCTTTAACTTGGTCCATAATTTCAACTACCAAACCATGCTTCGCTTTAACATCAGCTTGAATGATTACATAGTCTGTTGGCTGCTCGGTAAGCAGTCGTTCAATATTCGCTCTAACGCTGTCCGGCGACACTTCACGTTTATCCAACCAAACGCTGCCATCTTCTGTAACTGCTATGAAGATATTCGCATTTTTATGAAGGACCGCCTGGCTCGCATCTGGCTTATTAACTTCAATCCCTGCTTCTTTAACGAAAACAGTGGTAACGATAAAGAAGATAAGCATGATAAACACGATGTCCAACATGGGCGTCATGTCGATCTGTGCATCTTCTTCCTCGGTTCTGACTTTTCGAGCCATAATCTCTCTCTCTAATGATGTGGCAGGCTATCAACTAGCCCTTCTCGTGCCAGCTTCACTTTCGCTTCAAGACGAGAACTGATAAACAGCCCAGATAGCGCGGCGACCATTCCTGCCATTGTAGGAATTGTTGCCATAGAGATACCAGCTGCCATTAGACGGGCGTTACTGGTGCCCTGTGTTGCCATTGTCTCGAATACACCGATCATACCGGTTACTGTTCCTAGTAACCCGATTAACGGACACATTGCAATAATGGTACGTATAATCAGCATTCGCGCGTTCAGTGCATCTGACGCTTGAGAAATCCACGCGTCACGGATTCTATGCGCATACCA
>CEWJ01028701.1_pt1 | contig 39592 bp, 34 predicted proteins | sample 350291 | NCBI WGS metagenome assembly CEWJ01 (sample SAMEA2622923, study PRJEB7988) | marine metagenome | isolation source: saline water (ENVO:00002010), including | reverse complement strand
GATGACATGAACTGACCGGGAATTGTCGAGATCCAGAATGACCAGAGACCCTGTTCGTAAGTAGCGCTCGCCGGATCCTTGTCGGTGGCAACGTTCTTGTGATGATTGTAATTATGCTCGGTCGTAAAATGGGCATAATTTATGCTGAACAGGAGGGCTCTCGCCAACCTCCAACCCGGACTCCTTGGTTTCTTATGGCCTAGTTCATGTGCAGTGACGATGGCCGATGCCGCCGCAACCAGTCCAGTAGATAGTGAGGCGGCTATCAGCCATCTCGTCATTCCCTCACTAGCCGCGAAAAGGAAGAGCGTCCCTAGCATCACAAAGTGCAGTAGTCCGTGAACCCAGAGAAGGGCTTCAAATGGTGCTCCTGACTCTCTTGGAGGCCTGGGATTATCCGACTCGCCAAGAGCCACATCGAGTATCGGCCCGACTACCCAAATGAAGACGACACCAGACATGGTGTACATGCCCCCAAGTAGATTACCAGAAATTGCCAGAATCGGACTAATGAGTCCGAGGAGGTGAAGTCCCCATGGCTCCGGTCGCATCACGCCCTCACTCATACAGATGTGCGTGCTTGGCTCTAGTCTTAGCTATTTTCGGAGCCACCACCATCATGCAATAAGGATTTGAGGGATTATTCTTGAAATAGTCATGGTGATATCTTTCTGCTACATAGAAGTTCTTCAAAGGTGAAACCTCAGTAACAATCTCATTTTCATAGAGATCCCCCATCCTCTCGATAACTGATTCGGAATCCTCCCTCTGGGCTTCAGAGGTGTAGAATATCGCGCTTCTGTAATGTGGCCCTATGTCATTTCCCTGTCTGTTTAGCTGAGTGGGGTCATGGCATGTGAAGAATACTTCAAGGAGAGTGTTGGTACTAATTGTTGATGGGTCAAATGTAACCTTCACTACCTCTGCATGGCCCGTTCTCTTTCCACAGACTTGCTCGTAAGTGGGATTTTCCAGATGCCCTCCTGAGTATCCTGGAATAACATCTGAGACTCCCTTGAGGCCTTTGATAGCTTCTTCCACACACCAGAAACACCCTCCTCCAAGGATTATTGTCTCCATGCGATCATCTCCTGTAGTTCGGAGCTTCGCGAGTTATCTCGACGTCGTGAACATGGCTTTCAGAAAGTCCAGCGTTAGTTATTCTGACAAACTCACACCCATCCTTCATCTGCGATATAGAGCCATTTCCAGTGTACCCCATTGACGATCTAAGTCCTCCGACTAGCTGGTGGATTACATTCTCGACTGGCCCCCTTGCAGGAACCCTCCCCTCAATTCCTTCAGGGACATACTTTCGAGTATCCCCCTGTTCAGACTGGAAGTATCTGTCATGAGCCCCCTTACTCATAGCTCCGACAGAACCCATTCCCCTGTATACCTTGTATGACCTTCCCTGATACAGAATAGTCTCACCCGGTGATTCGTCGGTTCCAGCCAGTAGTGACCCTATCATCACGCAATCTGCGCCTGCTGCGATAGCTTTGGAAATATCTCCGCTGTACTTTATCCCTCCATCAGCGATTACCGGTATGCCTCTAGGCTTGCAGACCTCAACCACGCTCTGAACAGCTGTGAGTTGGGGAACTCCGACCCCTGAGACAATTCTGGTAGTACAAATCGAGCCTGGGCCTATTCCGACTTTGACTGCGTCCGCACCGGCTTCAATCAGCATCTTTGCGGCGTCTCCAGTGGCTATGTTTCCAGCGATAATGGTAGAATCTGGAGCTCTGTTCCTGAGCTCTGAAACAGTATCTATAACGCCATGTGAGTGCCCATGGGCAGTATCAATAACAATCGCATCGGCACCTGCTTCAATAAGTGAAATAGCCCTATTCACGCCTCTCTCGCCGGTACCAGTTGCGGCAGCAACTCTGAGCCTACCATGTTCATCCTTGCATGAGACTGGATGGTCTTTCGTTCTCTGGATATCTCTGACAGTTATCATGCCCGCGCAATTTCCATCGTCATCGATCACAACTAATTTCTCGATTCTATGCTGTTGGAGTAGGCTCTGTGCAACTTTGGGGTCGTAGTCTTGCCCTACTGTCACTATCTCGTTAGTCATTAATTCAGAAACTTTTGATGTCTCATCCTCGACGAAACGGATATCTCTGTTGGTGATAATTCCAGCTAGCCTTCCCCCACCATTGACGACTGGGAAGCCAGAGAACCCGTACTTCGACTTCATCTCTCTAAGCTCACCTATGGTCATGTCTGGCGACACAGTTACAGGATTCAAAATGAGGCCAGACTCGAACCTCTTAACCCTAGCGACTTCCTCGGATTGCTCTTCCACACTCATATTCCTGTGTATGACTCCGATTCCACCCGCTTGTGCCATAGCGATCGCCATTGCGCTTTCTGTTACAGTGTCCATTGCAGCAGAAATAATAGGAATCTTGAGATCTATCTTACTGGTTAGCCTCGTGGATATGTTTACTTCAGCCGGAAGGACAGCTGATTCTGCGGGCATCAATAGAACGTCATCGAAGGTAAGGGCCTGTCGTAACTCGTCTTGCGCCATTATGCACGGCGTATGACATTGATACTTGAACGATTCTATCCCGTCCTCCTGCGAAGAAAGTTGTAGCCAGTATAAATAGTAAGTTTGGTTTCCACATATTGTGAGATTTGAAACAGCTTACGCACCCGCAACCGAGCCTTCACCTTGGTGGCTCAAGGGCTTAGCGATTTTGATGGCAATTCTTACTGCTTTCATGGTTCTTGGCTCGATATCTGCAATTGTCTCTCCAATTATCCTAGACAGGGTATTACCAGATAATTACGAAGATATCGAGCCATATCCTAGTGATGGTACCGATGAGGAAAGGGACGAGTGGGAAGAAAATAGTGTGTTCTGGGATGAGCTGGTGGAGTATCTCGATGAAGTGATGGGTCTGGTGGGGTTCCAAGGATTACACAGTGCTATTCTGGCTTTTGTCGGCCTGCTATGTACTATTGTTCTATGGAAGGAACATAGAGAGCTTGGAATCAAATTGGTGGGGTCCTGGATAGCGATTAATTTTCTTGGTGGTGCCGTACTTTTCTGGATGTTTTCAAGAATCGGGGTAATGCCTGACTTTACCACTAATAGTGAAGAAATTGAAGTGATTGACCCCTCAATAATTGAAAACATGACCCTTGCAATTGGATGGGGTCAGCTGATATTCTGCAATGCATTGTTTTTGGCTATCTTGGCCCTAGTGTCAGCCAAATCCAAGCCGGAGATTGTTTCTCGAGAATAGCTTTCTAAGCTAGATTCGCCATTACATTGAAGTGCCCTCCCTTTGGAATGGACATCATGCAACAGGTAGTGAATGGTATTCTTGTGGTCAATACGGAGACAATCCCGGGAAAGGTAATCACAGAGACAATGGGAGTGGTAAGTGGATCGACTGTAAGAGCTAAGAATGTGGGAAAGGACATCTTCGCAGGATTGAAGAATATAGTGGGCGGAGAGTTGACCCAATACACCGAACTACTACAAGAGTCCAGGAACGAGGCGGTGGGGAGAATGGTTGCTGATGCGATGTCGATAGGTGCAACAGCAGTCGTAAATGTCAGATTTGCCACGTCAGCTATCACTGCCGGTGCTGCAGAGCTCTTTGCATATGGTACAGCAGTGAAATACGAATAGAGGTGCTTCAATGAAAACCTCCATTGCCAATTTCAGATCATTCTCAATATTGGTGATAATGGCCTTTGTGACATTTTCATTGAACGTAGTAGCACAAGGAGGAGCCGTTGAGGATGAGGGGCTCCCATTGGTCCTAATCTTCTTGCTCCCATTTATCCTTCTGTCTCTGTTTGGAGTAGTTTGGATGATTTTATGGCCTGCAATGTTCGTGTGGGGAGCAGTCTTCAGTGGTGCAAAAGTGGAAAGGATGCACGAGGAGGCAAATCAGAGGAGAGATTCGCTAAGCAAGAGGATGGGCCGAGAGATTCTGAATTCTATTGATGGCGGATACAGGACGGATGTTTCTAGTGCAGGACTGGTCCATGCCAACGGTGTCTTTGGACCAAGTCACTGGCACCTAATGATTGGGTTCGTTAACAATCTAATCGGAGGGAGCGTTACTGTTTTCCAACAAGTAATATCTGCAGGAAGGGCCGAGGTTATGCAGAGGTTGCGCGAGCAAGCCGAGGAGGATGGTTGGGATGAAGTCATTAACGTAAGAATTGATACGGCAAGTATGACCCCTCAATCATCCAACACTAGGAATACAGTAAGAGGAGTGGAGATTTTCGCTTATGGGACTGGTATAAAGTATGAGTGAGGATTGATATTCTCCTACTCACACGGAGGTTCCTCGACACGTCCCCTCTGTGGGATTCGGAGTGGGGATTTGCATGCAAGACACGATTGTGACCAAGATAGAGCCGACAATCGCTGCAAAGCTCTCGAAGCAGAAGTATCAGTTGGTTGGAGAGCATGGAGGGGTGAAGGTCTGCCACTGGACCAAGCAGAGTCTGATTGCCGACAGGTCCTGCTACAAAGGAACATTCTACGGAATAGATAGTCATGGATGCATGCAGATGGCGCCTAACGTAGACACATGTAATCTGGGTTGCACCTACTGTTGGAGGGAGCCTCACTCAGAGACTCTGAATAAAATTGATGATGACCCTTACGAGCTTTATTTGGAGTCTGTGAAGGCACATCGTCGACTGCTAACTGGTTTCGGGGGAAATCCAAAGGCTGACAAGAAGAAGTTTCTAGAGGCTCAGAATCCCAAACATGTAGCGATATCGCTGAATGGAGAGCCCACTCTATACTCCAGGCTTGGTGAGTTCTTGGAGGTATGTCATAATCATGGAACATCGACGTTTTTGGTCACAAATGGAAGTCTTCCAAAGGTCATAGAGAAGCTAGATCCGTTACCTACACAACTCTATGTGTCCGTGGATGCACCAAACAAGGAGATATTCGACAGACTATGCAAGCCTAAGTTCGACCAAGGTGCCTTTCACAAGTTAGAGGAGACGCTGGAGTTACTTCCTAGCTTGGAAACAAGGACGGTTTGTAGGCACACTCTGATTAAGCATGAATCTCTTGGGTTCCACGATGATTACGCTAGATTGGATAATCTGGCAGATCCGGATTTTATCGAAGCGAAAGGGTACGTCAACGTAGGAAATAGTAGGAACAACCTCTCGGTTGAGAATATGCCTACCCACCACGAAATCATCGAGTTCTCAGAGAAGCTTGCCCCTCTCGTGGGACGAAAGCTACTCTCTGATAGAAGGGAGAGCAGGGTGGCACTAATCGGAAAGGAGATGGTTCCAGTTGAGCTCCCTGTGGCAAACATGGAGCTCCCGAAGGACTTAGGGATTGCAAAGCCACAGAGGTTCATGCTTCCTCAGGTATGAACGATTGGCCTCGTAGACCCACATTCCGGGCAGGTCTGTTCTATTGAGTTCTCGTAATCATAGTTGCAAGCTGGACAGGTCTGCGCTAGTTCTCTCTTCGTCTTGGCCTCGACCTCTATCTTTTCATTTTCCACTCTCTCTAGATTTAGAGAGTCTCTTTCCACATTGGGAACATCAAATCTCCCGGGCCCTCCAAGCTTCAGGAGGAGATCGGGGGGCAGAGTGATTGTCCCGGTATCGTCTATAATCAACTCTCTGGTTACAGACAGGTCGGACAAATCGAAATCTGTACCATGTTGTGCCACGAACCTACCCTCTCTGAGCTCCAGAGACCTCTCGCAGAAGTATGCCACGTCCCTGTTGTGAGTAACGAGTAAGAAAGCGACGTCCTCCTCTTCGTGGAGCCTCTCAAATAACTCCAGTACCTCCCTGCTGGTTATTGGATCTAGTGCTCCCGTGGGCTCGTCTGCCAATATCAACTTTGGATTTGTTATCAATGCCCTTGCTATTGCTACTCGCTGTTGCTCCCCTCCTGACAATTGTTCCGGCATCCCCATCCACCTGTCCCCCATTGCTAACCTCTCCAGTAGCTCCATCGCCTTGGCTCTCGCTGGACCCGGCATCACCCCTTGATGCCTAAGTGGCTGTGCAACATTGTCAAGAGCATTCAAATCGGGAAGTAAGTTTGAGTCTTGGAATATGAAAGAGACCGTTTCTTGCCTGAGTTTGACTAGTTCGGTTCCCGTCATCCTAATCATTTCCTTTCCACCCAGAGATACCGAGCCTGATGATGGCTTCATCAAACCACCTAGGCACTTCAAAAGAGTTGATTTTCCAGACCCTGATGGCCCTATGACAGCAACTGCCTCTCCCTCCTTAATCTTGACATTGAGTCCTCTAAGTGCGACTACATTACCTTCGAGGCTCATGCTCTCGTAGATATGGTACATATTCTTGGCTTCAAGAATTGTTGACCTCTCTTCCATATCTCACTCCCCCTTCAGTACTATGGCCAGATCGGACTTCAATGCTCTCCTGGTTGTGAGTAGAAGGGCTATCACTACTGCGACAAGAACAGAGACGTTCACGAATATCAGTTCCGTCCAAGGCCATACCAGATCCCTGTCTATAGGGGCGCTCTGGCCTAGGAATATCTGGAATATGAAACCAAATACGCCGAAGAATCCATTGAATGCTTCCGATATGGCTAACCCTAGAATAACACCTAAAGCCATGCTAACCAGAAGAATGGCCATTATCTCGAAAAGCACCAGTCGCAATACCTGTGCAGGGCTTGCCCCTATTGCTTGGAGAATAGCTAGTTCCTTCTTTCTCTGTGATAGTACAAGCGACAGGAATACGAATGCCGAGGCTATTGAAGCCAATGATGCCACTACGAATTGAAGACTTAGTAATCCTGGAGTACCGAAGATCAACCCGCCCGTGCGTTCATTCGCCTCATGATTTGTTCCCCAGTCGCTGGCGGATGAGACTCCCTCGCCATTTGAAACCTCTACTCCGAGAGTCTTCAACGCATTTTTGCAATCTTTCTGCGTCTGGTCACATAGTTCGAAGAACCAGCGATTTGATGTATAGTCATTAACGGCGGTCGGACCCAGAAGAAGCTTGTAGGTTTCCTCACCAATGACTATTGCTTGGGAAGACTCTGAGGAAAGTAATCCAGGTACCCAACTGTGCCCTCCCATGTATGTTACCTCTGCTTCTGTAATCGTAGATGTGATTATTGGGTTCATTTGGCTGTCGAAACCCCCGAATCCATAGGAGGTGTACTGTAGAGTTACATTAGATCCGACATCTGCCTTGGAAACATCCAATTGACCTCTTGCCGCCTGTCCAGCTGTGAATCCTGACACTGTCCATTCAGATGTTACAGAGCCTATACTTCCCGATATTGCCTGTTCATCCCATTGAAGGGTATCCTCATGCCCATCAAAAACTACCCATGTCCTAAGAAGTGAACCTTCGCCCTTCTGATTAGTGAAAATGTCCCCGACGGAAGTCATATTACCAATCGAGTCGATCTCTGAAATACCGGCTCTTCTAATTGCCAGAGTAATCTCTTCCATAGCTCTCTGTTTTGAAACTGGCTCATCGAACTGTACCTGTAAGTCCGCTCCAGTTTGCGCCGAGGTGGTCCTCTCATCGACAAGGGTTCCTGTGTATCCTTGGACTGCAGCAACTGTCACGATGGAGAGTGTTAGGAGGAGGATGATTGCCAGACGATTCACTGACTCACTGGAGCCTGATCCCCTCAATCCTCTCTTGATATCCGTCAGTATTGGGGTCCAACCGAACAATGTGGTGAATATTCTGGGTCCAGCAGCACCTATTCTGCCGAGGACTAGTGCCCCTCCTATCCAAAGGAAGAATGGTCCGAATAGGAATAACAGACCATCGACTATGAAATTGGAGCTGATTCCCTTTGACCCCAAAGGCCCTAATCCCCCGTTACTCTCTATCCAACTCTCTGCAAAAGAAAGGATCCCGATGAAGAAGACAATGAGATGTAACCACAGTCTTGATTTCTTTTTTGGAGCGACTCTACGCACTCCCTCATCGATTTCTATGCTGAGGAATTCTGTTGTTCTAGAGCTTCCGAACAGTAACGTTATGCCGACGGTCACAGAGAAAATCAGGAGGGTTACTAATCCGCTCAGTGTCGGAACTACGCGGAAGTCACTTTTCTCGAAGGCCATGAACCCAACGGCATCTAAGACTACGGGCACTGAAGCCATTGCGAGGATGTATCCGAAGAACCAGCCAATCACGCTTACAACCGCTAGCTCTCGAAAGATCATCGAGCCGAGAGTCGCCTCCGTGCCTCCGATAACCCTGTGAATCGATATCTCCCTTCTTCTCTGTTCCAGTGACAGTATCAGCCCATAAATTAGAACTGAGAAGGATAGTATCACTATTGGTATCATTAAGATGTAATCGAAGACACTGATTATACCCAGAAAGAGTTCTAGGAAGACAATGGTACCTGAAATCAGATCATTGTACTCGACCATTATGTCATTACCTGCTGTGTAGTTGGACCCCTCAACATCCTCCTTCAATCCATCCAGCCATTTCGTAGCAGCGCTCGTAGACGATGAAGGGAGCTGGTTTCTATCAACAGCTATACCAAGATATCCATGATCCTTGTCCATCAGAGTGAGCTTCTGAGATTCGTTCAGAACGGAAGCCGAGACCATTATGGGATTAAACAGAAGAGTTGGGTTGCCTGCTCCACCTTCTTGGTAGACCGCGGCTACCTTTAGATCGTATACCGTCATGTTAACCTGACAATAGAGGAATCCGGATTCATCATTGAAGTATTCATAGCCGGGGCAATCGTCGAAGCCCGAGGCTATATCTTGGTAGCCAAGATAGTCGTGTGTATAAGAGAATGTTAATGATTCGAGAGTGTCGTTTACCCCTACTCCGGCCTTTCCAGCAATCTGAGAAGGTAGCACTATCGAACGGTTTAGAGTGGCCTCTTCTGCAGAACTTGGCCATGAGCCGTATATGATCCGATTAGAATGTCTCTCACCCAGATCACCGTCCCATATTCCATCTCCGTAGAACCTTATGGTTCTTTTATCGTTAATTGGGGGACCTGAGTCATAAGCCTCAGGGTATTCCCAACTGACATTATTCCAATCCCCGACAGTGCTTGTTGCTCCAACGGCGTTTAGTGGCTGTGGGATTATAGCACCATCATCAAAAAATCCGTTAACTCTAACTCCCTGTCTACCAAAAACCAGCCCGCAATCGGATATTTCTTCCATTTGTACGAGTTCAAAGCATGCGGTTTCCCAGAGCAGTGAGTCATTGGTTCTGCCTTCAGAGTCCTGATCAGGGTCCTCGGCGAAATCCACCTTTCCATCGAAGATTTCCTCTTGCAGAGAGAACTGTAGGAAAGCTCCATTCAGTCCAGCAGAGTAAGCTAGAACTGTGGTTATCACAAGAGATGCCAAAAAGACGCCAGCAAAAACTGCGAGTACCCTTTCCCTTCCCTTCCAGGCACTTTTGAGAGCCATTGACATGTTGTCAGGGACTGAGTACAGTATTTCGAGTATCGATGCGTCTATGGGACCGTTGTCTGGGACTGATCCATACTTATTTTTGTTAGATTCTCCCTCTTGGATGAGGAAGAAGGGTAAAACAAAGTTGAGAATTGGGATAGGAGAAGTGAGCAACCACCATCCCGACCTTCCTGAATCATGCAATCTACGAACAGTCACACACGTGAAGGAGTAGAAAAATACCAGATTGATGAAAACGATCAGGTATGACAAAGGATTGAAGAAAAGCGTATCGAGTAATCCTATCCCAACAGTAGAGGATATTGATAGGATAACATTTGAGTAAAAGATATCAATTGCTAACAGTATTGGCCCCATTATCAGATAGAACCAGAAGGGGTTCCAGTATTCTGATCTCGAGGCCCTTCCCCCGAGGTCTCCTGTCTTTACCAGGCATTTCTTGATAGCCTCAAATGGATGCATAGGGAATTCTGGTCTGTGATCATCCTCGTAGAAGAAATCCATCATTCATCACCTGCCGTTCCCCATGCAGATCTGATATCTGAAGCGGCGGTGACACCGTCCTTGAGAAGGAGCATTCTGTCTGCCTTTGATGCGAGGTTTGGGTCATGAGTGACCATAAGGACCGAAATTCCGTAGTCTTCGCAGAGTTCCTTGAAAAGATCGAGAATCCCTTCTGCGCTTTTGACATCCAGATTACCTGTAGGCTCATCAGCAAGAATGAGTGGCCTTGAGCCGGAAATGGCCCTAGCTATTGCGACCCTCTGCCTTTGACCCCCTGATAGCTGGTCTGGGATGAAGTTCATTCTATCTGATAATCCAACTTTGCGCAGAGCCTCCTCGGCCTGTGACTCTGCGAGCGATGTTGGAACTCCTGATAGCTCAAGAGCGAAAGTGACATTGTCAAGCGCAGAGAGCCTGTCCACGAGATGAAAATCTTGGAAAATCCATCCTACTCCATTCCTTCTGACATCGACAACCCTGCTTGGGGGTTTTGTACCGTAGTGAAATTCGTTCAATGAGATGGACCCGGAATCAGCCTCCAGAAGGCCTCCTATTATGTTCAAGAGAGTTGACTTACCACATCCAGAAGGTCCCATAAGGGCTACGAGTTCACCAGAACTGATCTTCAGATCTATTCCCTTAAGGACCTCGAGCCTACTCCTTCCGGAGCCAAAGGCCTTCGTTAGATTGCTTACTTCTAGGATATGTCCCCCTCCTAAGCGTGTAATTACGTCTTAACTTGAGCTTATAATCAGTCGTTATGCAATCTTCAATTTATTTTTTGGGCGGAGATAACTGCGTCGTAGGCTTCTGCTAGTGATTTTCCCTGAGACTCAGGACTCAATATGTTCTTGACATGTTCCATCAGCTCCTCGGATGGGTGCCTTGGAACCCCTCCTGCCGCTCTCCAATTGGCATGGATATTCGTAAGCTCACTCACCCAGTCTTGGATTGAGGTCGGAGGCAGAAGGCAATTGTCTGGGATTATCTCATTGTGTGCGGGTAAATCCGAGGCAAGTACTAGACATCCGGCGGCCATAGCCTCAGCAGGAGGGTAGCCAAATCCTTCACCCGCACTGGGAAATATTAGGACCTCGGCATTTTGCAATGCTGCAAGTAGTTGGCTATCTGTTAATTTCACATCGCTCCCTATGTGTATCACATTGATATCCCCGGAGACCTCTTCGGGCAAGGAGGCAATTACTCGCTTGGCAAAATCCAGTCTCTTTCTTTCTTCATTACTCCCCAGGGTTATCACAAGCATCTTGGATTCATCATCTAGGTCACCAAGGATATCTCTCGACATAGGATTTAGGATTGGACTCCAGTATTCGGTATCGATTTGGTGTCTTACTAGGGTAGTCGGCTTCCCGGGAAATGTTCTCTTCACATCCCCTAGTGTATCCTCGGAGATACATATCAGCATATCTGCCCTTTGAAGTCCTTTCTTCAGGTTCCTGAGATCTCTCCTTCTGAAGAATCCGGGATTTTGGTCGCCCACTGGTACTACTACGTCACCACCAACTATCGCCCTTGGCCTGATATGAAACAAGTCATGCACCGTGACGATTACCGGAACCTTACTTTTCTTTGGAACTAAGTGGGCCTGCTCCTGATCTGTGATATGAATCAAGTCGGCCTCTGTTGACTCCGATATTTGACTAACTAATCTTGGATGGGAGAACCATCTCTTCATGGCTCTTGATAATAGAGATTCCATTCTCTTGTGTTCGACAGTTTTGATTCTTGTCCAGTTTGGAACGAGAGCTCTGTTAAGCAAAGTCTCGATTGAGTGATGTGCCCTCCCTAGTCCTGAATCTTCGGAAAGGCGTGGGCCTCTAACCAGCAGAACTCTCCTCACCATGTTCTCACCAAGGCGTATCGGACTTAAACGAGGACGTGTGATGGAGCCTCATGGCGCGCAATGGCGGGGAGGATGGGGATTCCCGTATGAGGTTGTTAATCGCCAAGGGAAGCTTCGCACCCATGGGAGGAGCCGAGAGAGACATAATCAGGAATCTTCCATCGCTATCTAAGAGATTTTCTCTATCTGTTGCGACATTGGAAAGCTCTGCGGAACTGGAGAGTGTCTGCAGGGAAATAGGCGTACAATTGATGTTACCAAGCCTGGAGTGGTCTAAATCTAACAGTGTATTCTCTAGGGTCCTCGATTCTGACTTTTACAAGGCATTGGATTGCTGGAAGTCGATCGCTGAACTAATAGACGGCATGGGTGAATTAGACTGTGTCCACATAACGAGCGGAGATGGTAGCTTGGCCATCTTGGAAATCATACCCGATGATATTGCCGTTCACTTACATCTCTTAGAGCCACATAGGGGACTCCATGAGGATGTACTCCATCGGGGGATTGATGGCAGTCCGAAGAGAAATCTTGGTGTGACGAAGGCCGCCTTGACGCTTGCGCGACGAAGGGATCTTGCGACCATTCGAGAGCTCTCGGCCAGAAATAAGTCCTTCATAAGCGGAAACTCTGAATTCACTTCATCGAGAATCGGCGATGTATATGGGGTGCGTTCTGGTATTCTACTACCTAGCTTGGGGGTAGACGAGTTTACTCAGAATCCTTCGACTGATGAGCCTAGCAAGGTGGATGGTCCTACTGAACCCTATGTGGTTACAATAGGAAAGGCAAGTTGGGTCAAGGGTACTTGGGAGACGATATCGATGCTTGAAGGAAGTGGGCATTCCTTGGCACTAGTAGGAGGGGGTGATTCAGGGGATCTTGATGCACTGATTGGTCATGCAAAGGATTGCGGGGTGGGATTATGGATAGCGCCCAGGCTAAGCTCCGTTGATCTTTGTAGCATAATTAGGGGAGCAGTGGCTGTAGTTAGCATGGCTCACTCTGAGCCATTTGGGCTAACTCCCATTGAGGCACAAACGGTTGGAACACCCGCACTTTTTGTGGATGAGGGCGGGTTCAGGGAAACAATCTCCGATGGGAAATCAGGGAGGCTGCTTCCCCGGGGCGACTACTCGGCATGGCACGATGCTCTGAAGGAAGCTGTAGAAGAGGACACCCGTTCAGAATGGGCAGAGAATGGCAGGAAGAATATCTCGATGAAGGGGTTGAACCCAGATAGATTCTCTGAAAGGCTGGAGGATATTTTTATTGGAGTCTCAAATGTCTAGTCGACAGTGTTGATTCTCGGGAGAGTTAGCCTGAAGACGATAATTGTGGATATAATGCCCAACAACAGGAGGGTTGATGATGCCCATAGAGGGAGGATTGCCGCTGAGTCTGAAGGTAGCCAGAATGGCAGGATATCAAAGAGTGACTCGCCTCTGACCAGTTTCCCGCCAATTGATGATGCCATGGAAGTCATCAGGAATGCGAGTACAGCTGTGGACGACTGTAGAATTGCCAATTGCCTGTAATTCCAGAGTCCGGGTCCCATCCTATATCTTCCAATAACAAATGAAGACCACAGGCCAAGAGCCAGCCCGCTGTAGACGAACTTGTTGTACAGTAAGGCGCTTTCAGCATATCCTTCGGAGGCAAGGTTTCCTGTCAATATGGCGATTGGGAGGAATAACAAGGCAAGAAATGACCCGGCCAGAGAAGCCCTGTCCATGGTGATGAAGAGAGACTCATTGTTAATCCCCGAAGGAGCCAACATCCTAGATGCCAGGCATCCAACCGCACAGATAGTTGCGAGTACCATGGATCCTACAACAATCTCAGCCATGGCAGTATGAAGTGTTGCTGAGCTGACCATTACTCTGCCCCCTCTCTGTACTCGTAATCCTCAACCCATTCCTCTGTTTCTGGATTCCAAAGCCAGCCCGGATTCTCCTCGGACCTGATGAGGGATGAATTATTTACAAGTCCTGTTTGATCCGTGTCCTTTCTCTCTATAGTTAGCGTAAGTCGCCCTTGCAAAGATACTAAGATTGAGATGACTAAAAGTGCGAATGCGAACGAGTGGGCTCTTGCTGACCAAATATCTCCCTCAAACGGTGGTGGTGCTGTACCCATCTTGAGCCAGGGTTGTTCTATTGAGAAGGTCCCGTTGAATGTTGTAATTCTATAGATAATTTCTATTTCCCCCATAGTGGCTGGGATTCTCACTTCCCAATCATTGCACACCCCATCCTCTGAATCAGAGGTGCACTGGACTGGGGCTGAGGTAGGATCCCATTCCCCCTCTATCATCCATTCGACAGAGATGTCCGTCGTGTTCCTAGTGCTGATATGTAAGGGGGAGTCGTCACCTGATACCCTAAATGACGGAGCGACCCAATCATTGGATATTCCCGGCAGTCCTTCGGGGACATCGTTGACAGTTACCTCGAAGGCCTCGCTTACTCCCGTGTATGCCTTTTCTCCTCCGTAAGATCCATGGTGAACTTCTGCGTACAGATTATGGCTTCCAAGGGTTTCTGGCGAAAGCAGTACCCAAGTTTCGGTAATAGTCCCAGAAGAAGGCATTTTCGTTTCGATATAGTTCGAGGAGCCCCCATTTGGATCTTGAATCATATGCCATCCATGATCCTCGGGTGTGTCTGAGTTTCCATTTAGTGAGCTTAGGAGGAATATGCCAATAATATTCGAGGGAGAGCTGACATCAGAAACGGTTACATCTACAGAGACTGCTTGTCCTGAGAATGCCTCATTTCCAAGGGAGATCTCTATGTTAGCATCAGAAGGCATGCTCAGGGATGGATCCCCATGGCACGATCCCCCGCAGGAATAGTCTCTATCAGCGTCTCCATTCCCTCCTGGGTTCGCCAAGGAGGATCCAGGGGCAAGCACGAGAGAGAGGCATAGAAGAGTGACGATGACAAATCTATTCACTTCAACCTCCTCCTGTTGTCGTAGATAGCCAAGCCCAGAGAAATGATTCCCAGAGACGCCATAGCTCCGGAGATTAGTGTGGTTGTCAGTTGGCTTGCCTCATCAATAGGTTCGGGCCCAGAAGAAGCAATTGAGGATGCGTCAATGTTCACGTGGTTCTCTCCATCAACTATCCACACAACCTCTCTGCCGTCGACTACTGAAGTCACTGCATAGTATAGATTGGTGGCTATTGGGGCGGGTTCGCTCCACTCTAGGTATTCTGTAGTTCCTACTGGCTGCAAAGGTTGTGGGATTTCCTCGCCCCAAGTAGGCTGTTCATCGAACATTGTTAATCCCACCACAGATGAAATAGGGCTCGTCGATCTGTATATCCTGTATTCGTCTGATGTTCCTTGCCAACTCAATGAGACCTGCTCCTCATTTAGGTTGGCCACCAAAGAGGCAGTAGTCTGAACATCTTCGTACACTATCGTGGAAACAGAAGTACCAGCTGATTGTAGATTATCCAAGACAGTTAGCTGGATCGAGTGAGGGCCAGGGCCCAAGATCACGTCGACTGTGCTTCCAGATACCTCTACTCCATCTATAACCCAATTATATACGGAGATTACACCATCAGAGTCGAATGAAGATGTAGCATCAAATGTTGCTAGCGAGCCAGGTAATGGAGGAGATGGGATAACTGTCCATGATGGCAAAGGTGCAATGTTGGAGATGATTGTAGATGCTGATAAATTTGCTGAAAGTCCCCAAGGATCAGTAGCCGTGATAATAACCTCCCACTCTTGACCAGGCTCAAGCCTAATCTGATCCACCCTGTCCAATCCATCCAGATCAGGAATCACGAAACCATCCCTCAACCAAGTATAGTCGAGTTCGACCGGCTCATCATCCGGATCTTCGGTGACAGTAACTGCTAGAAGATCGCTCAGCGAATCAGGAGGAGTCGTCATTTCACCGGAAGCAGAACCATGAAGAAGTATTTCGAGAATTACAGGATTTGCGTTCTCGATTACTCTCGAGTTGGTTTTCATTGAGGTTCCAAGTCCTTCACCGTCACCAGGAATTACCTGTACTGACCAATGCTCGTCTCTATCTACTTCAGACGCTGGGATTGAGGTCATTCCATCATACTCAGTAACCCACTCACCATCGACCCACCAACGGATCTGGCTTCCGAATTCAAAATCTCCATCCTCGTCGTATTGCTCCCATACTACATTTAGGTCAGAGTCGGTAGTTAGCTTTCCCTCGGGGATCAGCGATATATTCGTGACCACAGGAGGAGTGTTAACAATAGAGACGGGTAAAGTCACATACCAATCTGACCACACCAACCCATCGAATACCCTTACATGGGCTTCCCAAGACTCTCCTTTGGCAGTGAATGAGGGGTGAACTATTGTCTCATCATTGAAAGTTGCGACCATCACTGAGTCTCTATACCACCTAATCTCGGTTGACTGGATTTCATCTCCATCTGGATCATAAGGCGTGTAAATAAGTTGTAGGGAATCCGTGGTTAACGTATTTCCTGACGTCGATATGAATGCGGAAACCGAAGGGCCGGTGTTGGACGACCCGATTACCACTTTTCCGGTATATGCAGTATCCCCATATTCCAACGAGTCGCTGGGAGTTACAGATGCCTCCCACTCGTCCCCTGATCTAATCATGAAACTGGAAACTGTGAGTTCCCCATCTAATTCGACAACTCTGGATCCGTCCAGGAACCAGTAGATGAGTGTCTGTTGAGAGTCCTCAGGATCTCCGTCTAAATCATAATAGTCCCATGATAGAGTTAGATCATCATCATCCATTGGTGAGTCTGGACTGATGGACAAGCTTCTCGCTATTGGCAGTGTGTTACCAATTGTCACAGGATCCAGAGAAACGGTATCTCCAAATTCGTTACCATCATTAGGGGTAAGCTCAACCCTCCAGCTTTGCCCCTTCGAGATTAAGCTATTTGGGACATCGGTCAAATCATCTATTTGAGTTACTCTCAGACCATCTCTGAACCAATGAATCGAGGTCCCCTGTTCGAAATCGCCGTCTGCATCGTAATAATTGTAGGAAACTGATAAACCGGTTTCTTTGGTTGGATCAGATGGTACATAGCTCACTGAAGATGCCTCGGGAGGGGTATTTGTGGAACCTGAGTCCTCACTACACTGGAATGAGACTGTTGCCCAACCATCCCCACCAGTGTTACCATTTCCATTTGCGGCCATAACAGCCAGAGAGAATGTTACGGTTCCTGATCCTGATGAGGGGGCAGTCCATTCAATACCCCAGCTTCTGTAGTCTGGGAATTGGTGGGTTGCCTGATTTCCAGCAGAATTTACCTGAGTGTTCATTATCCCCATTCCAGTCGAAAGTGTTCCATCCGAAACTTGCAGATTGAATCCTCCCTTTGACCCAGAGACCCCTCCATTCATCCCTATGCTCAGAGAGTAAGTCTGTCCAGGCGAGTATGTAGTTGGAAAGTTATGGGTGGGAGTTGGCGATGCCCCTGAACCACCATGACAATTACACCCATTAGAGGAATTGAACTTGCCATTACTGTTCGCAATGGCTACTTGGGAAACCGAGGATAGTAGGATGATTATGAGTGCCACAGAGACTACGCGTCGTGACGCCATAGCGTCTTTGTGGTGTGTGTGATGAATAAATTCTTTCTTTCTGTGAGGATTTTCTTGGCGCTCCTTTCCGTTGCATTCATTGATTGGACCCTCGTCCGGGGCTCATGGGACCGATTGAGAAAGTGGCAGTCATTGGTGCAGGAAACATGGGCTCTGGAATAGCACAGAAAAGCGCGCAAGAACGATTCATGGTGCAGATGGTCGATAGGGAGCTTGAGTGGGTAGAGAGAGGACAGGGGATCGTATCGAGCTTTCTTGATGAGGCAGAAGAGAGGCGCATTTTCAACCCTAAGCAAGTCGAGGAAATAAAATCCAGGATCTCAGGAGTTGTTGGAACAGAGAATGTAGATCCAAGCACTGATTTGGTGATTGAGGCAGTTTTCGAAGATTTTGACGTAAAGAAATCAGTTTTTCAAACTCTAAACAGAGTCTGTGGAGACGGCACTATCCTCGCCAGTAATACTTCATCTCTCTCCGTCAATGAGCTGGCGGAGGTCACGGGAAGACCGGATAGGTTTGTCGGTCTTCACTTCTTCTATCATCCTGCGAAGAACAGGCTCGTTGAGATTATCCCAGCGTCCATGACTTCCGAAGAGAGTGTTAAGTTGGTCGAACAATACTGTAAGTCCATGGGAAAGGTGGTTATTGTCTGCAAGGACAGACCAGGATTCGTTGTCAACAGGTTCTTTGTTCCCTGGCTTAACGAGGCGTGTTTGCTACTGGAAGAGGGGGTTGGTACAGCGGCACAGATAGATGCAGTTTCAAGAAATTCGTTTGAAATAGGAATGGGACCTTTTGCTCTGATGAATCTCACTGGCCCACCCATAGCCCTTCACTCGACTGATTATCTTGCTGAACAATTAGAAACCCCCAGATACAGGGGAGCGGCGAATCTCAGAAAACTGGTGGAAGAAGGGAAAATGTGGGATATTAATGGACCCGAGGACTGCGACCTGGAAACCAGTAAGGTAATTTCCGAGAGGCTACTAGGACAAGTTTTCTCAGTTTCATCACAGATTGTGGAAGAGGGGGTATGTTCGATGGAAGATGTGGATAGAGGGGCCAAGGTTGGCCTAAGATGGGCGAAGGGTCCATTCGAGATTGCGAATGAAATTGGAATGAGTAATGCATCCAGAATGGCATCTGACTACTCTGATATGGCGAACATCGAAGTACCAGAATGGTTCATTGACAGGAAAGAAAAATTCGAATTCTCATACGTTGATTTGGAAATTGAAGACGACGTGGCCAAGGTAAAGCTAAACAGGCCCGAGGCAATGAATGCACTGAATGTAGACCTGGTCACACAACTTGGTTTGGCTGTAGATGAAGTCAATTCTATGTCTGATATCTCCACAATCATCTTCGAAGGAGCGGGTAAGGCATTTGTTGCTGGTGCGGATGTAAAATTCTTCGTTGACAAGCTAAGAGAGGACTCGTTTGAGGAGATCTACGAATTCACAGCAAAGGGCCATGAAGTTTTGAACAGTATCGAGAACAGTCAAAAAACAACGATAGCGCTAACGACTGGTTTAGCACTGGGAGGAGGTCTCGAACTTGCGCTGTCGTGTGATTACAGGATAGGGACCAGAAGGAGCCAATTCAGATTTCCCGAAACATCGATAGGAATATACCCCGGACTTGGTGGAACTCAAAGGACAGCAAGAATTTGCGGCTTGGAATGCTCCAGATACGCGATACTAGCCGGAAACTTCCTAGATTCAGTTACTGCATATGATCTGGGACTTCTAACCCACAACGTACATCCTTCTGAAGTTGATTCAGTGGTAAATTCTCTAATTGGGATCAAGCCCGAGAATAAGTATGCATTCGGGCCTGTTAATGATGGCAGTAAGGTCGTAGCTTTCTCAAAGAAATTTTACTCTGATGCAAATATCGGGGCTTTGTTGGCAGGGGAAATCCCATCAGGTTTTGATTCCGATGATCCAATGGTATCAAGACAAGTCAAGTCTCTATCTAGGGGTGCACCAATCGCCATAAGAATCGCAAGCGAACTTCTATCCTACGCAACTAATGGTTCTAGCCTGGAGGATGGTCTTAAGCTAGAGCTGGAAAGGCTCGAGGAGATATTCGGTACTTCCGATGCCGAAGAGGGATTGAGCGCTTTGATAGAAGGAAGGAGGCCGAAGTACAACTCCTCCTAAAGTCCCCTGAGTGGGGACTGTACCCATGCTGGAGCCCTGTAGTTTGCGATTGCCGCGTACAGGATTGCCCTCAAACTTATTCTCTCATAATCTCCTGCAATTTCCTCTTTTCCGATTGTCTCATCGATCCATGTTTCTAAAAATTTATCCATTTTCATTTCCTCCTACTGGTGTAGATTTCACACTAAGCCATCCGAATCTTATATTTGAGTGCATAAGTTTTCGTGATTACACGTAGATGCATTTTATACACTAGATACCATGTGGACCACCTGATAGTCATGGCTAGCCGACCACTCAGAATATCCAAGAGAGATCTTCGAAGAGTAGAGAAGTCTGTGGATGAAGTGATGGGTTTGGGCAAGGAAATACGTAATCTGTTTTCAAAGTACAATGACGAGGAATTTGACGTTGGTTGGGAAGTAGATTCTGCTGTGGATGCATTTTCCGTACTCAGTTCGAGATGGACAACTGAGATTCTTGCAACTCTATACATAGCCGGAGATCGTAGATTCAATGAAATGAGGGGTCTACTTAGAGGAATAAGTAGTCGTACTCTATCTGACAAACTTACCACATGTGTCGAGAACGGTCTTGTTGAGAGGATAGTAGAGGATGGACCTCCCGTTAGGGTGAAGTACAGTCTAACAGTCCATGGAAGAAGGGCTGGTGCACTTTTGTCTCCCTTTGTTGGTTACATGAAAATTCATAATGGAAAAATCGATGGTCCTGCTTAGGTCTTACACTGTGATATTGTATGAGCATTGGAACGCATGATTAAAACCCCCCACGCTAACCTAGCAAACTATGGCGCTCATTGACCAATGGAGGATTTCCCGTCCCTGGTACGTAGATTCCGTCGGCGCGGTTGCTGGAGCTGCACTAGGATTGGGAGGAATGGCTCAGCTATTCTTTCCGGTCGCGCAGGGAACCATGATCGCACACAGGGAAAACGATTGGGAGCATCCACTGAGGGTGAGAATAGTTGATGCCCTGGAGAAGTCTCCAGGAATTCACTTCAGGGAGCTACAACGAAGACTAGATGCAGCTAATGGCACTCTTAGACACCATCTAGATATCCTGACAAAGGAGGGGGTTGTGACTATTGTTCCTGTGAACGGGAGAACATGCTACTATTTTGGAGCCCCTGCCCAAGTTGAGATCCTAGAGGGAACTGGAGTAACAGATGATGCCAGAGCCGCGGCAATGATGCCCGTGGGACTTTCAGAGGTACAGAAGGTGGTTGTTGCTAGGCTGACCGAAAAAAATAGCCCTGAGTCCCAAGCTCAACTTGCCAGGGACCTAGGTAGATCGAGAGCTTCCGTCCACTCCGCAATCTCAGTTTTGAGGGAAAGGGGAATCCTAAGTCAGAGTGGCCTCGAATTGGCTCCCCATCTAAACGGCCTGACTAGGTCGAATGTGGACTACCCATGGCTGGATGTTAGAATAGAGTGCTCGTGAAAGAAATTGCATCCTATAATGGGAGTCTGTGACCTCTGATACTCGGAATTGTATAGAACCCCCCAATATCAGGGTGGTTCTGTGTTCAGACTGCGACTGGTTGAGCTTCCTATGCCAACAGGTAGTAGAGACCCTGATGTTCTGTTAGCTTGGCTCCTTGATTCGATGGGGCTGGTTAGGAGGAAGGTCGAGGGAGGGACGATTGACGAGGGACAGGGAGCCTTGCATAGAATCATCAGTCAAGCTTTTCTGGAAGAGCCATTAAGAGGGTGGGATGCAAAATCTCTGTGCGAAATCACAGGAATCTCACAAACTGGTGTGCATCATCAATTGGTTAAACTAAGAGAGTGTGGTCTGATATCTGCGCACACTGATGGGAGGTGGCATATGCATGTTTTGAGGGGGGGGAGCATATCCTCGGCTGTAGAATTACTTTCAACTGAGGCCAAAACAGTCCTGAAAATTAGAATGAGGGAATTATCTGAGAAAATCTCTGAGTCAGAAGATAGGATGAACATAGTCAGTCAAAATGATGAGGTTAAGTTCAAGATACAAATTTCCGAACCTGGGCCGGTTGATCCAGAGGAGTCTGGTATGGCCACTCTGGTCAAAGATCTCGGACTTTCTGGGGAGAGGGCGAGAGAAGGAGATGGGCTAGCAAGCGGAGTAATGGGTGCTCTATGTGAGAGTAGCGTCCCAATTACTATACTAGCCCTTTCGGAGAAGATGGGGGAGAGTAGATCTAGAGTAAGTCGTTCAATAGAGAAGATGAGGGCATCTGGAATTGTCGATAGAGTACCTATGATGGACAGGATCGCACAAGACATTTTTGCCGGCCTTATGAGGCAATATGATGCTAGAGGGGAGGAGTGGCTGATGACGAGGGGGGGATTGGGAAGAATCGATGAGGCGATTTCAAAGAAGCTTATCTCCGGAGCGAAGGAGGGCTCGTTGAGTATAGATCGAGTACAATCCCTTCTCGAAGGAATTGAGATAGATTCTCAGAGGTTACTGCTGAATACACTTGGGGGGAGGATGCCATATGGATTCAGAATCTCGGGTCGAGATGGGGGCGAGGTTTCGGAGAATGTCCAACGAAACGCGGAAAGAGCTCTAAGAAGGCTGAATACTGTTGCTCAGAGGCTTGATGAGGCGATCTCAACTTGATTTTCAATCTCACATAGACCATGGAGATAGTCGCTGACTTCTCTTCCAAGCTGAGCCTTATCCTGTATAGAGTGGAGTCTGACCCTCATTGAGGAAGCCCCATCTAACCCCTTAGTAAACGAGACAGCGTGTCTCTTGAGGTTCTTGCTTCCTGTGTCGCCATAAACTTCTTCGGACAGTTCTAGGTACCTATCCCAACACCAACTCCTCGCTCTCGAAGGACCCCCATCTCCCCATGGAGCTGATTTGTCATACCAGCCCATTCCCTGTTTTATCTCATGGAAAATAGTAGGCCTGCCTATAGCGCCTCTTCCAATCATCAGCCCTCCTGCGTGAGTTGCCTCCAAGCAAAGCTTCGCTGATTTTGTATCCACAACATCACCATTTGCTATTACCGGGATATCCACTGAGTCTGAAATCTCCCTAATTTGATCCCAATCTGCTATCCCTGAATATCTCTGTCTCAAGGTCCTACCATGAACACATATTCTCAACACACCTTCATCGGCTAATCTCTTGGAGATTTCGAGAGCGGTGTTCGGGCCAGAGCCAGTTCCTAATCTCATCTTTACAGAGATAGGCACGTCTGTGGAATCTAAGCACCTTCTGACCATGTTGACTACCTTATCTGGGTCTCGTAATAATGCCGCACCTGCGTCATTTCTACATACCTTAGGTGCCGGACAGCCGAAATTTATGTCAATAACGTCTGATCTGTCTTCGAGCATCTCTACAGTTTTAGCCATTTCAGAAATATCTCCTCCGAAAATTTGTGGTATGAACGGCTTCTCACGTGGGTCAGTCTCGACTTTTAGCCATGAGTTTGTATTTCTGCGTGTAAGGCCTGAGGCGGCAGTGAACTCTGTCACTGTATAGTCGGCTCCGCATTCCTTGGCTAGTAGCCTATATGCCAAGTCTGTCACGCCAGCCATGGGCGCCAGAAAGATTGGCACAGGTTCGAAGCTCATGACATTGCGAGAAGCACCTTGGTTATCACATGCACTAAGAAATAACTGTTTAATTCTAGAAGGAGGACTCCCAATCGTCAACGTCTTGAGACCTCTCCCAGTCAACGTCCGAAATTCCACTTCTAATCTTAAGTGTCTCACGCGCCAATAACCAATAGATTAGTGCCAGCGACCTTCTTCCCTTGTTGTTAGCTGGTAGTACCAAGTCAACATTTCTGAGCCTGTTGTTCGCATCGCAAATCCCTACCACAGGTAAACCAGAGCTTACTGCTTCTGAAAGAGCTTGTGAGTCTGCTGCTGGGTCTGTTACTACTATGACTTCTGGTTCAATGTACGTCCTCAATCTAGGATTTGTCAGTGTCCCAGGAATGAACCTACCGACTATCTTCTTTGCACCTATTGCCTCAGCGAACATTCTGGCTGGCCTCTGTCCATACTGACGAGCGCTAACAACCAAAATTCTGCTAGGATCATAGTTTGCTAGGAACTTAGCTACTGTTCGAATCCTAGAATCAGTCTGCCTGATGTCTATGTGATGCAATCCACTACCGTCTTGCCTGAATGTATCCAAGAATCCCTTCATGTCCGAAGACTTCTGATTTGTGCCTATATGAACAGCGTGTAGCTCATACATATCAAGCGGTACAAGTGGGGTTAGGCTCTCATCCAAAGCGATTCCTCGGGGCCGTCCGAACTGCCGGCCACTGATAAGCGCTACGCCATGGGTATGCCTCCAAACTCAGGCGATTATTCCAGCTCAGAGCTGAACGTGCACTCTCCCTCATCATGAATTTCGGGGAAAACCACGCATTTTTTTGTCACCCAAAGTGAAACTCTGAACTCATCCTCGAATGAGAGAGTATCTATGGGGGCCGATATGGCATATCCTCTGGCCCTGACGTTTAGGAGCCATTCCCCATCGCTAAATCCAGAAGAATTACCAATGGATATTGTACAGTCACTCTCGCTCCTCAGTTCCAGTGACATCTGGCCCACTGAGCTTGTGGCGAGATAGTCCCAACACAAATCTCCGTTCGGCTTCAATAGCTTAATCTCAACAAATCTCAGCTCATCTGTATTATTCCCGAGCAGTTCTCCAAGAGTCGCAGACCACTCGAAAGAGACTGAGAAGTCCAATAACATCTTCGATACAGTCTCGTCCACCAATATCCTGCTCTCGTTTGAGTAGCAGTCTGTTTCTTGGTTCGAGTCTTCAGACCCGGGAAGTACACATTCGTTCTGTGAGAAAGTGTGTGCTTGTACGAGTGGCTCCACTGGGACAATATCCTCCCGTGGATCCTCTCGCATCCCTTCCATGACCTCCCTCTGCACAGCGAGACCCATGCATCCACTGGACGCCATGCTCACTAGCATGAGGAATACGAGAATTATGCACGTTCCAGTCCTATGCATAGTCCGCCGAATGAGGCACATGACTTGAATGCGCGTGTGATTTGGGTGCCTCTCGGTACTCATAGGGAACGTCAGTGCCGTGGCTCAGTCCACCTTCGTCGTCATTGAGGCGTTTGGGGGAACCGGCTTCCGGAAATGAATGTTCCAGTTCGATGGGAGCGGAGGATAGCGACAGGTAATTTTTTGCAGTGTGTCAGTTACAATCACAACATGCCTCCTAAGAAATCTGACAATACCCATGAATTTGAAAAAAAACAGGAACGCGAGAGGGTGATTGTAACTGGGGCCGGTTCTGGTATTGGGAAGGAGTTAGTAAAACTCTTTTTGAAAGACGGGGCTGATGTGCTAGCAGTTAGCTTGCTTGATCACGAGCTCCAAGTACTGAGTCAGGAATGCTCTGGATATGCTGGGAGTCTTGAAACACTGGAGATTGATCTCTCAGAAGACAATGCCTGTGAGTTGCTTTTGAGCTGGTGTCAAGATAATTCTTGGACTGTCGACACTCTCGTTAACAACGCGGGGTTTGCAATCTACTCTGATTGTGTAAATTACGACCATGAAACGCTTAGATCGATGATTAATTTGAACGTAAGGCTTCTGACAGAGCTATGTGTAGTATTTGGGGGAATCATGATGAAGAATGGGAGTGGAAACATCCTGAATGTTGGGTCTACGACTGGCATGTTCCCCACAATGAGATTTGCGTCCTACGGGGCGAGCAAAGCCTATGTTAATTCATTCTCAGCATCACTGAGAGCAGAATTAAAACCGCATAAAGTCAATGTTACATGTTTGTGCCCCAGCGCAACCAAGACTAATTTCTCAGCTGCCTCAGGAATAGATGATTTCAACGGGAAGTCTCTGATGAAGAGTTATTTTCAGAGGGGTGGAGGTGCCTTGGCTAGTAAGGTAGCAAAAATCGGATACAGGGGTATGAGAAGAAGGAAAGGTCAGGTCATCTACGGCCCTGGGTCTGCATTAGCTAGGTTTTTGAGGCATTTACCCCAGACGTTAGTACCGGGGATAATGAGGAATTTCTGATCTCACTCTTCCTCTACCACTCTCGGCTCGTGAACTTCGCGGAAGACTATTGTCCCAACACCAATGTGGTCCCTGAGTGTTCTAACAAGACTGAATTTAGCGTAAGACCAGTTCTGGTCATAGGCAATAGTGTCAGGGAGTGTGACGGTCAAATCATCCTTCTCAAAGTTAATTTCGAAGTCATCTCTGCCGGTGTTCATCTTCAGAAGAGTCTCTACCTTCTCTTTTCTATCGTCAACTACCTTGACAATGTTGTAGTTATATCTCAATGTTGAGCCGGCCAGAGGGTGGTTGTAGTCGATTCGTGCCCTACCTGCACTAAGGAATTGAAGGACGCCTGTCCTTCCCCCAATTTCCACGGGAGCCCCAATAGCTAGCATATTTGGATCTCTGACGCTCCTCATTAGGACGTTCTGTCCAATTGTCTCTACGAGGCTTGCGTCCCTCTCCCCATATGCTTCTGAAGGCTCGATGTCAATCTCGTAATCCTTACCTGATTCTGCCTCAGATAGTGATGCTTCGAAGCCGGTGATCAACCTGCCATCTCCAACTACGGTGATCATTGGCGTGTATTCCCTGTTCTCGTCGAAGATATCATGCTCTTTGGCGACATCTTCCCTTGTGGTCTCTATGAGTCTTTCCGAATCGACCTCAAATAGGTCGTAGTCAATGTGTACAATCGCACCGTTGTCCATGTTTGTCGCCTCCTTGGCGTCCGGCCGACTCGCTTCCCCTTTTTCATTCAAACGGTGCGGGTAATCTGAGAAGAATCACTCTTCCTCCTCATTCTCGACATTTGGAGATGCCCCCACTGCGAGTACCCCTCCGGCTATTGTCAGCACCCAACCCATCCATACTAGATGGCTTCCTTGGAGTTCGTGAATCGTTACCCTTACCCTGTCCAAGTCATCTGTCTGGTTGAAGAATAATGCTGGCATTAAGTCCTGAACTTGGAAGCCGTCCATTATCATTATAGTGTCCCCGAACAATCCCACATGCCTATCAACTTCTGATCTGGGGACGGGACCAAATCTGAGAATTCCAGGAGTAAGAGTATCTACTAATTCCCCGTCTTTCCTCATCTCAACAATCACCCCCAAGAAACCATCGCCTACTTGAAAATCAAAGTCTTCGTCCTCCTGGGAAATCACTAACGTATCAATTAGGACGTACTCGTAATTTCCGTATTCTACTGGTTGATTCTTCTCCAAGGTTACAAGATGAGATGGATCTGACCTATCTACAAGAGTGGTTGTGAAAACATGACCAATCAAAAGAAGAATAATTCCCACATGAGAAATATGACTGGCTAGAGTTCTAGTTCTTGCAGAGTTTTTTCCCCCTAATCCCCCTGAAATCAGTTTTTTCGTATTCGCCTTGGCTGTGGATGACAAATTTCTGACATTGAAAGGTAGTGAGAAAAAAAGCAGAGTCAGCAGGAAGGCCGATATTGCGCCCCTTGATACCGATGAAGAAATGGGTAGTCTTGAGTCTCCGGGTAGGCCGATGTAGTCACTCGAAAATGCAGCGAACAGGGAAATTAACAATGCTGTTGTAATCATCATACTTCCAGCTCTCGGATTAGTCTTCCGACCCCAGGAATATGCGGCGAGACCGATCGCCAAAAGGGCAATGAAGGGTGAGCCATAGAATTCGTGCGCTTGTAGGCTAGTACCATCAATCTCCACAGTCAATATCATCCAGGTGAGTAAGACGAACCCTGCCCCCCCATACCATGGGACAGATTTGGATGACCTCAGTCTCACGGATGCATCGGTGAAGACTCCTGTGATGTAGGACCAGTCATCTTCTTTCTCGCAAATCAACCAAGGGATCAAAAATGGGATCATACCAATAAGTGACTGGTACCATTCTGCACTCCAAGTCCAACTGGAGAATAACATCAATGCGATTCCCGAAAACACCCAGTGAAGGGGTGGGTCATCGTGACTCCCGTTGACTAGAAGATACATTATTGAAAGTCCTACGAAAATCACTGCTGTGGAGCCAATCCACACAGAAACTAAGACGAATAATGCGATTAGAAACATTCCAAGGTTCCTCTTTTTATCAAGAAAAGATTCGGATAGCGTAGATTGGAGAGCTTTTTTCTGCGTCCTGGATAAGTGTATGACGGTGAAGACGCACAGAATTACTATGGCCAGAAGATACCCGGATAACTCGGCACCGACAGCATCGAATGATATCACTTCTAGTACCCTCAAATATGGGTCTTGAGGCATTGCACCTTCTCCATCAGCTACGAATGCATGGACGGAGGCCCAAACACCGTTTGCTCTAGTCACCAGAGTTGCGTGAAAAGCAAGGGCTCCAGCCATCATGGCCGCCGCCGGAGAAGCTCGAATTGCATTTCCTCCAGGCGTCGATCTAGCATGGACTACCATCAGTAGGCATAACCAAGGTAGGAGTGAGCCCGTTTCTACGGGGTCCCAAGCCCAGTATCCCCCCCAATCAAGCACGGTGTACGCCCACAGGCCACCTAGTCCAATACCGATGGTGCCGACCACGAAACCTGCCCGAGCCCAGAAAATCTGTGATTCATGGATTGATTTTGATGAGTCTTTCCTGATTATCCCGGCCATTGCAATGCTAGCCGTGGCTATGCAAAGTGAGTAGAATGCGAAGACCACAGGGGGATGAATCACCATAAGGTCTGTCTGTAGAAGAGGATTGAGCCCAGATGATGTAGAAGAAACCGTTGAGTCGAATGGTCCGAGCATAGCAGAAAGTACCAGAAGAAATGCTGACCACGCATGCATTATCGCGACTTCAATGGAAACTACGTCTTTATTTTTGGACATGAACCAAGTAACTGTAGCCATCATAGCGACCCACAAAAGAAGGGGGCCGGATCTACTACTCCAGACTGCAGAGACCCTGTAGAACAAAGGTAAATCCTCTCCTCCAAATCTGAAAACCAACTCTATGCTCCTCGCATCGGTTACGAAGCAATAAGTCAACAATATGAACGGCAGGGCTTGAGAAAATAATACCAGATTCTTAGAGGAAGCACGGGTCGTCCTCCCGACGCTGGATGAAATGAGAAGAGACGAGGCTATGCCGACGAAAAGGAGTAGCGAACCTGCTTGGGAAAGCAAAATCTCACCAACCGTAGTACTTCGCTCTGCTGTAACCAAAAGCTAGCATTGCTCTAATAATATTCTTGGCGTACAGACTGGGGCTTTTGAATAGTAGTCTAACGCCTACCATGGCCTTGCCAGATATGCCCATTTCAGACATCTCGTCAGGTAAACATCTGGCCATGATTGACATCTCTTCATCCGTTAGATCAAAGAGCGCATTCTTCCCCTTCAAAATCTTATCATAAGGTGGGAACTCATCCTTCCAAAGACTCGCATATTTGGATAATTTCTTTGCACTAAGGTCATTGTCGCTAATCGCTTCTGCTGCAGTCTGGGCGGCGAATACGGCCGACTTTAGAGCCAAGTGAGATCCACCCTCAAATAATGGGGATGTGAATCCGGCGGCATCTCCAACTAGAAGGAGTCCGTCTGAGTATGTATTCTCGTGGGGGCCTGAGATAGGTATTGTCCCCCCGAACGCTGGATTTCCCTTCTTTTTCCAAGCGGGAAGATTCTGATTTAACCCCTTGAAATGTGTATTCTCGATGAACTCATCAAGTGCTTTCTTGGTTCTTGGCTTATCCTCTGTTACTAGTCCGATGTTTGCCCTGCCATCGCATTTGGGAATCATCCACAGATAACCCTTCTCAGCATATGACGGCCAAATATAGAAATCGAGGTATCCATCTGTAGGGACTCCTTCTAGTTCGTATTGCATACCAGCGACCACTTTTCCTCTTGGGTTTAGATTCAATAATCTGGAACATACCGATGCGACTCCTGAGGCATCTATTACTACCTTGGTGAAGATTGGGAACTCCTCTCCTTTTCCTTCACATCTCCAACCTGAGAATTTGCCTTCCAGGTACACCTTTTCCATCCCGGTAATCTTGTGACCAAGGCTGAGCTTGGCTCCCTCAGAGACCGCGGATTCAGCTATCCATTGTTCGAATAGATGCTTTTCTAGCACATAGCCATGCTCGGACAAGCACTTCTCGGTCCCATCTGGGAAGATGACCCTGATGCCCTTCACCTCCTTGCTGATGACGTGTTCTGGTAGTGTGAGTCCCAAGTTCTGACATGCCACATCTGATATGCACTCTCCACAATGAACTGGAGTTCCTATCTCATGGTGGTCTTCGATGAGTATGGTATTAAGCCCAAGTCTGGCACATTGGAGTGCTGCATTGCCTCCACCCGGCCCGGCACCAACGACCAACACGTCACATGACGTCGCGGTATCGTCCATGCCACCCCGAGTACATCAACTCAAAAGAAACCCTCGGTCGAGCCTCCTACGGAGACGAGCGAACCTTCTACTATTGTGAGTGGCACGGAGTTACATGGCTTGGCGCACTCTGGCACGGTATGTGCAGTCTTTGGAGGACTCTGGGGAGCTTATCAGAGTGGCTGATCCAGTGGATGTCGAGCTCGAAGCTGGTTGCTTCGCAGACAGGCTTGTGAAGAGGGGCGGAGGTGCAATTTTATTCGAGCAACCGAGACTCCCAGATGGTTCCATCAGTGCCCTTCCCTTGGCAATGAACCTTTTTGGAACGCGTGATAGGACTAATCACGCATTGGGAGTAAAGCGCCCCGACGAGATTGGAAATAGGATGGTTTCTCTGATGAAACCTGATATTGGAGGAATAATGAAAGCTCCGTGGACTGGCATTGGTTTAGCACTTGAAGGAATGTCCATGGCCCCCATGAAGGTTAGGAGGGGGGCATGCCAACAGATAGTAATCAAGAATCCTGATGTGACAAAACTCCCGATCCCGAAGACATGGCCAGAGGATGGAGGCAGGTACATCACTCTGCCGTTGGTCGTGACAGCTGACCCTGAAACAGGGGTTCACAACATGGGGATGTACAGGAGTCAGGTCTTCGGACCTAAGGAGTTAGGTTTACATTGGCAGGCGCACAAACATGGGGCTGACCATGCAGACGCATCGAAAGACCGTATGCCGGTGGCGATTTGTCTCGGTGGACCTCCTGAAGTGATGTTCAGCTCAATATCCCCACTTCCAGATAATCTATCGGAATATGAGTTTGCGGGACTGCTAGGTAAGAGGCGTTTGAGAATAACAAAATGCATCACAAACGAACTAATGGTACCTGCCGAGTGCGATGTGGTGATAGAAGGTTACATGGTTCCAGGAGAGACTAGGAAAGAGGGTCCATTCGGAGACCATTTTGGTCACTACTCCCTGGCGGACCAGTACCCTGTAATGCATGTGGAGGCGATTACCCACAGAAAGAATGCAATAGTCCCAATGACCATAGTAGGTGTTCCCCCGATGGAGGATGGATATCTGGGAGAAGCTATTGGGGACGCATTTCTCCCAGTGTTGAAGTTTCAACACAGAGATGTGATTGATCTATTTCTACCACTAGAGACGGGTTTCCATAACTTAGCTATCGTTTCATCGAAAAATAGGTATCCAAGGCAAGGTAGGAAAACAGCCTTAGGGCTACTTGGTGCAGGCCAGATGATGTTCCTGAAAACTATAGTTGCGGTCAATCCCGAACACGATGCTAAAGATCTAGACCTGCTACTTGATGCTCTCGACTCGAAGGTAGAAATTTCGGAAGACTTAGTGGTTCTGCCTGGGATGGTTGCTGATTCACTAGCTCATGCATCTCCTTGGGAAAATATCCATGACAAGTTGCTGATTGATGCTACTAGTCCCGTGGAAGGTGATCCTCGATATCTTAGAGCACCCCTTGGAGGGTGTCCTGATTCGCTGGAAGTTTCTGCTTCTGGAATAGACGGGATAGTACAGGCGAGAATGCTACGATCATCTATGCTAGTTGTTACTACAGATATCGAAGGTGGGCCTTCGCCTTCCGAGAATGTCGAGACTGATGATGAAGATGGAGCCAGAATGCAGAGGGAGAAGATTTGTTCGATTAGGGATTCGATCTGGAATTTGGAAGGTGCAGACAACCTAAGATGGCTGTTCATCACCGACTCTGATGTAGACCTCTCAAAGGACTCTTGGAAGAGAATTCTTCTGTGGCAATTTTTCTGTCGTTTTGATGTTGGGAGGGATCTGCACTTTGACTCTGACAGAAGGAGAGTGTGTTGGGACGCTACCGCTCCTATTCCCTCCCAAGAAGGGCCTCTCCCAGTCCGTAGATGGCCTGGTGTGACCCTGCATGATCCTGAAGTTCTAGCCAGAGTGGATACTTGGCTCCAGGAAGGTGGATTTTAGTGGGATTTAGAGACGTTATTGAATTTGTTAAGATCGAGCATACTCTCTTCTCGTTACCATTTATCCTGATTGGTTATATTCATGCTCACAATCAGTTCTGGACAGAGCTTTCCTCGGATAGATTCGGAATTGACATTGTCTGGATTCTAGTAGCAGCAGTGGGTGCTCGGGGCTTAGCAATGTCACTAAATAGGATAATTGACAAAGATATTGATGCGGCCAATCCTCGTACAAAAAGTCGTCATCTGGCTTCTGGTTCCATGACAATAGGTACTGCTTGGACTCTATCTGCGACCTTCCTTGGAATGTTACTTCTCGGAGCATGGCAGCTCAATGAAGTCGCATTGAAAATGGCCTGGCTACCTGTACTTGCGTTCGTTGTCTACCCTTACACCAAGCGCTACACTTGGCTATGCCATTTCTGGTTGGGGCTCTGCTTAGGACTTGCTCCTGCAGCTGCTTGGGTTGCCGTTACAGCAGATGTTCATGGATGGGAAGCGATAACGGGAGGGTCAGACACGTACTACCAAGGATATGGTGAATTTTTCTGGTACCCAGAGATCTTCTGGATTTCGTTGGGTGTAGCCTTGTGGATAGCGTCCTTTGACATAAACTACGCGAGGATGGATATCGAAAGTGACATAGAGAACGGAATTCACTCGTTCCCTTCCAGATTTGGCGAAAGGGCTACTAGCAGGACATCGATACAACTGTCACTTCTCTGGTTTGCATGCTTTGCAATATCGAATCCTGTCGAAGAGGCCTGGTTTCTGATAGCGGCGGGGATAATGTGCGCTCTGAACATTGGAGTCGTGTTGTTTAGGGATAGTTTGCCAGACTTCCAGACAACTCTTTTCCGGGTTTCAATGCTGACAGGTTGGGTTCTCCTAGCTTCCATTATTGTGTCTGACTCATCAGAAATAGAGAAATTTGCCAGTGGTATGTAGTATGTTCAATCTAGATTCTGAGTATGATACCGCTGGTGACCAAGAGCAAGCAATAGAGAAGCTCGTCGAGCAGATTGAGTCTAGTCAGGAAAGATGTATTCTCATGGGGGTTACTGGGTCCGGTAAGACGTTCGCAATGGCCAATATAATTGAGAGGCTGGGCATTCCGACGCTAATCCTATCTCACAACAAAACCCTTGCAAGACAGCTTTGGCAAGAAATCAGTGAGCTATTCCCAAGTAATGCGGTAGAGTACTTTGTTAGCTACTATGACTACTACCAGCCTGAGGCTTACATCCCTGGAAGGGACCTTTACATCGACAAAGAGCTCCAAATGAACGAGAGGATCGAGCAAGAAAGGTTCTCCACAGTGGCATCATTGGTCTCAAGACCCGACGTGATAACCATTGGTACTGTGTCATCAATATATGGATTGAATCCTCCAGAAGTTTTCCAACAGAACCACCTCAGACTCGAGGTCGGACAAAAGTCAGATCCACAAGAAATTGTTCGAGAACTGGTTGGGCTTCACTACCGCCGGGTCTCAGGTGAGATTGCCAGAGGCGACATTCGTCTAAGAGGCGAGGTTCTGGATATCTGGATGCCAAGTAGGGATGACCCCATAAGGGTGAGGTTTGGATGGCAGGGGATAGAGAAAATACAGGTATGTGAAGCGATATCTTGGGAGGTTTTAGATGAGTTTGAGGAGGCTTGGATACATCCACGAGAGTTCTACATGACTAGCGAGGAGAGCTTCAATCTAGCGATAGAGGATATCGAGCACGAATTAGAGGACCGGGTGGGTTGGTTCCAAAAAAAGGGGATGGAGATTGAGGCATACAGGCTCGAAGGAAGGACCAAGTTCGACCTCGAGATGCTCACAGAGATAGGGTCTTGCAAGGGGGTGGAGAACTATTCAAGACATTTCGACAGGAGGGCCAAGGGGGAAAGGTCGTTCTGTTTGTTAGATTTCTTTTCAAGTAATGCTGAGCGTTTCCATGGTGGCCCAGATAGATATCTGGTAATTATGGATGAAAGCCATGTCACTCTTCCTCAAGTCGGGGGAATGTATGGTGGAGATTTCTCCAGAAAGAAGAACCTTGTAGACCATGGATTTAGGCTACCATCGGCATATGATAACAGACCACTGAGAATAGACGAGTTTCAGGACCTCGTTCCCAGAATGTTGTATGTCAGTGCAACACCAGGAGAAAGAGAGCTACGTCACCTTGCTGAGGTGACCCGTCAGGAAGTTCCCAGAGAGCTCCTTCACGTTGGAGGACGAGGCGGTTCTGTTAAACCAGACTTCGACAAGAAAGTTACTACTTCTACTATGGAACAAACAATCTCAAAAATTGACGGTGTTGTCAGAATGGAAATTCGACCGACAGGATTACTAGATCCTGAAATTGTCGTAAAACCTACCAAGGGACAAGTCCAAGATTTGATGTCAGAGATAAACAAGAGAGTGGGCAGAGATGAACGTGTCTTGGTTACTGTTATGACGATTAAGTTCGCCGAAGAAGTAGCCGAATATCTCGAAAAAAATGGAATCAAGGCCCATTATCTTCATTCAGAAATTGACACACTTCAGAGGACTGAGATAATCAAGGCCCTAAGACTGGGGCACATCGACGTTATTGTTGGAATAAATTTACTTAGAGAGGGGCTGGACATTCCTGAGGTATCTCTGGTAGCAATCTTCGATGCTGATAAGCAAGGGTTTCTCAGGAATGAGAGATCTCTCTTGCAAACAATAGGAAGAGCCTCTAGAAATGAGAACGGAGTCGTCATCCTTTATGCCGACACGATTTCTCCATCAATGGAAGCGGCGATGAGCCAGACGATTTCAAGAAGAAAACGACAGGATTCATACAATCAAATTCATGGGATAGTTCCCAAAACAATACAGAAAGCCCTCCCAACTATGGGAGAGGAAGAAAGCAGTATTCTAGCCGGGACTGCAGGAAAGGGGGCCAAGGGTGGGAAGAGATTCGTAGGCAAAACAAGAAGCAAGAAGGGTGTTTCTGGACTTGCACAGAAGTTCTCTCTAGGAGCTGGCATGTGGAATACCTCCGACTCAGTTCTCGATAACGTTAGTCAACCAAATTTCGAGGTAGAAGCGGAAACGGAACAATCTGGAAGCATGAATGAGGATCAGCTAATCAGTAAGTTGGAGCGTGAAATGAGGGCGGCCGCTGAGAGGCTGGATTTTGAAAAAGCTGCTCAAATTCGGGACAGGATAATGCAACTCCACAACCCGACCAATTGAAATCAGGTTCGTTTTGCGAGAAACATGAGCGGATATTCGCGTGAAGACTTTGACATTCCAGTTAAGGACTATGACTTTTCATCAATGAGTGATATTTCATCACTTATTGACCAGATGTCAGAGGCTGGAGGTTTTACCGCGACTAAGCTGGCTTTTGCGCGAGATATTCTGAGGAGCTCTATCTCTAAAACTTCCTCTGAGGGAGTCCTGAATTGGATATCGTTTCCAGCTTGTCTCTGCGCTACTGGAACCAGGGGATTCTTTCTAGAGGCATTGAAGAGGGGTTCCTTTAACGTCGTTATTACCACCTGTGGGACTCTGGATCATGATATCGCTAGATCATTCGAGAATTATTTCCATGGAGACTTCAGTCTGGATGATATTGCATTGGGGGAAGAAGGCCTAAACAGGCTTGGAAACGTAATAGTGCCAAATGAGTGCTACGGGGAAATTCTGGAAAATATTGTCCTTCCGTGGCTCTCAGAGATCGAGGACGAGAGGCGCTTAGAGTCTCCAGAAAGTCCTTGGAAGGGATTCGGGACTGCGGAGCTTTGTTGGGCCTTGGGAGATAGGATTGATGACGAATCGTCCTTGCTCTATTGGATCGCAAGGAATAGGATTCCGGTCATAATTCCCGGAATTACAGATGGTTCGATTGGCGCACAATTATTTATGCACAGACAGAAATCTCCTGACTTTATGATTGATATTCTAGCAGATGAGCAGATCCTTTCAGACTTGACTTGGACAGCCGAGGAGAGCCATGCGCTGATGGTGGGCGGAGGAATTTCAAAACATCACGTAATCTGGTGGAATCAGTACAGAGGAGGTTTGGACTCTGCCGTTTCCATAACAACAGCGCCAGAATACGATGGGTCACTGTCGGGAGCTAGGCTCAGAGAGGCAATTTCATGGGGAAAGGTACGCCCAGAAGCTTCTCAGGTCGTTGTTGAAGGTGATGCTAGTGTCCTTCTTCCACTTCTCGGTGGTGATTTATTCGCCCAAATTTAGCATAATTTGTGATGATTTTCGTGAAAACGGCTAAGAACGGTCTAGCACGCGATAATCGATATGTCCGTCGAGAAGATGATGCATGATATGATAGAAATGCTAACAGATGCAATGGGTGATGCTGTAAAGCACGACAAGGGTAACAAGGCTGCTGGAACCAGAGTCCGCAAGGCTATGCAATCAGCCAAGACAATGGCTCAGGCCATTCGTGTCCAGGTTCAGAACGACAAGAACTGATTACCCTGCTATTTATTCGCATGAGCGAAGATCTCCATTAGGGAGACACGCATGGGAACTAGCGGATGCCATCCCTCGCTCCCACATTGCCTAAGGCAATCGTGGATAGCGGATAGATCAGGCCTTACGGGCCGCTTGCGATGTGTATCGGTAACTGGTCCAGGTATGGAAGAGAGTGATTGAACTGTATGGGAATAATTCAGAGAATCCGAATACCTGCCCCATAGTAACTCCATTTCCTGAATGATAGAGTCCGCAGACCATGCCCTCCTACCCGAGATGTTGATTTCATTCTGAGTCTTCTCTCCTATATCACTCATGATTAGGATACAGAGTGCGTCGCAGACATCCCTAATATGAACCCAGAATCTTGGACTGTGCGCCGTTATTCGGGTTATCTTTGATCCTACCATAATCGACCTAGCCCAATCATGCAATATTGCATCGCCCCACGATCTTAGTTTTCCTTCAGGGGAAAGTAAGTCGTGAATTCTGACAACAAAGTCGGAGTTACCAGATTCTTGATTCCCACTAACAATCGAGATATTTCCAGAGAATCCCTCTCCAACGGCGATAACAAAGTCAGAATCCTCAGGATTATTCACAATCTTGGCGCCCGCTCGTAACAACCTATCTTGGAGATGTCGGATGAAAAATTCTTCAGTTCCCTCAATATATATCGATTTGGTCATCTTACCACTCAGACGGTGCTCGGAGTAATCTCAAGTGACTTCATTTGTGAGAAGTGTATAACTGCGTCTCTGACAATCTCAACAATCATCTTAATTTCCTCAGGGGTAATCGAAAAGTGTGGAGTGAATCTCAGAGCATTAACTCCCCCATGAATGACCCCTAGACCATTCTTCCTACACCACATCTCGACCTTGTCATCTCCCACGACGGGAAAGAACTCAGGGTCCATCTCTGCACAGACCAGAAGACCCGTTCCTTGAACGGAAAGGATGGCTTCCGGAAATTCCTCCATGACCCCTTGGAGTCCTAAAACCAGATCATCCCCCCGGTCACGGATATTCTGCCGAAGCTCAGGAGTAATTCTTTCCAACACTGCAATCGCTGTTTCCAATGCTCGGGGGTTGGTAGTCATGGTATTGCCGTAGATACCGGTGACATACAAATCAGCTACCTCAGCAGTCATTCCAACAACAGAAAGAGGGAATTGCCCGGCATTAATGGCTTTGGACCATGCTTCCATATCAGGGGCTTCAGCACTCTGAAAACCATCATAGTCCACTATACTTAGGCAACCCTGTCCCCTGAGACCAGCTTGTACCGAGTCAATGATCAGCATGGATCCGTGTTCTTTGGTCAGGCGCCTTGCTTCATCGTAGAACTCCCTGTCTATGCATAGACCTGGGGCTCCCTCTCCCTGAACTGGTTCAATCGCTAGGAGCTCGATAAACACGCCATCAACATCTGCTTGATTGAATGTTTCCCTAAGTGCTGAGATGTCATTGGCTGGGATAAGCACTAAATTGTCCCTATCTTGGAATGTATTCAGGTTCCTATCATAGCCATCTTTGCATGAGTGGGATATCTGTGCCGGCCTATCAGTGCGTCCATGAAATGCCCTCTCGATTGCCACCATCCGAGTTGGTTTGCCTTCGTGCTTCCCACCCGGGCCTGTCATTCTCAGTGCGTTGACATCAGATATTCTCATTCCTACTGTCATAGATTCCGATCCTGAGTTCATGCAAATGAAACGATCAAATGGACAGCTTCCCCTGGTATGGCCAATTTCCATTTTCAGCCTGTCTGATAGCCTCTTTTGGCTGAAAGATGGAGTCATTACATTTGCCATTACCCAGTTTTTCTGCATCGATGAAATTACGTCATCCGGTCCATGCCCCATACCAAGCATACCATACCCTCCATTGTCATGCACGACGGCACCGTGGGATGTTACAATCCATGGCCCTCTCGCTGAAATCGCGACATAGGGATTCACCGTAGCGGCAGAGTAGAAATTGACATAGTCCGATTGAAGTCTCTCAATTAGGGCGGTCTCGTCGGTACCAGACATTTCTATTCCGGTGTCTGAAGAAAGAGATTCAAAGACGGTTCCAGCTTCTTCAATGGCCCTTCTAAGTGAAGGATCGGTATCGATGAAAGATAGGATTACTTCATCTGGGAGTCCATTGGTTATACTGCTCCCTGAACGCTTTCTAATTGAGTGCAGAATATCGAGGCTGCCAGGCATCGACTCTTCGAGTTGAGGGTTGCTCATCAAGGTTCTTGGTAACTGTCCTCCGGAGGCTACGATTTTTCTGGCAGGGGGAAGAAACTAAATTTCTGATAATCCATAAAAAAATTAAACACACTTTAAATTTACAATAGGAATATTTGCATATAATAAAAATTTTCAATTAGATTATCAGTCTTAGTAATAGTATAGTATAAGTGCTAATCTGCTCTCTGAGGAATTGGAGAGGAAGCGTGGGGGATGCAACTCAAGTCTGGTTGGTGAGAAGATGAATGATGATTACAGGATCCAAGAATTGCTACAAAGAGACGTGTACGTAGGTGACAAATTCGTAGGCGTAATTACAGGAGAGAGGTTCCATCCAAGGGACGAGTGTGTTCAGTCACTCAGGCTACAAGTAGTCCCTGGGATTGCTGAGGAGTTCATGAGAAAGCCAGCTGATAGTGCGCCCCTTTCGAAGGAGCTTGTTCACAGTATCAGACCTGATGGAGCAATAAAGCTCTCCAAATCTATGAGAGAACTACAAAGAAGATGGAGGAATACTGTCAGAATATCGGAGGAGCTGTTTGCACCGGATGAGCTATTGGATAGAGCGGTTCTAGATAACGATGGAATCGACATTGGTAATGTGGTTGGGATGGTCAAAATCAAGAGGACTTACAGGGGGGTAGTGGTTAACCCCCATTTCATGGTCAAGAAGAAGCATGGTCTTCCTGATACCCTCATAATTCCAGTTGGGCAGTTGGCCAGAACTACATCTAGACTGGACGAGGTCATACTCAGGTGCACAGTTAAACGTCTAACCACTCTACCGAGCTACCTAAAGCTCAATGGAGAAGATGCTGAAGAGTTCGATCCTGTTGAGTAGGTTTCAAATCATATTCCCATGTCGGACAACTGCTCAAGGGCGTGTAGCTTAGTTTGGCTGGAGCACCCGGCTGATAACCGGGAGG